>Ga0265295_1006501_pt1 | contig 14104 bp, 10 predicted proteins | sample Munlansysbiofilm_FD_192503 | JGI IMG/M metagenome (GOLD analysis project Ga0265295, IMG submission 192503) | Leachate microbial communities from a municipal landfill in Southern Ontario, Canada - Methane capture system biofilm | ecosystem: Engineered > Solid waste > Landfill > Unclassified ... | reverse complement strand
ATTGACTTGTGCGCCCTCTGCCAAGATAACCGCCCGGCCAAAACTGAGGTGCGGTGCAATCGGCAAAATCATCATATTCCGCAATTCCGGTGGGAGAATTGGCCCATTTGCAGCCAGGGCATAACCGGTTGAACCGGTTGAGGTGGAAACAATCACACCGTCCGCGATGTAAGAGGTCAAATAACCCTCGTTGAGGTCAACCCGAACTTCAATAGGTAAAACTTCTTTTCCACGGCAAATCACAGCTTCGTTGATTACATCCCAACCTTTTGTATAGACACCATCATGATAAAGATCAGCGCGAAGCATAAATCGGTTTTCAATCCGATATTCAGCGCGAAGCAGTCCTTCCAGCCTTTCGAGCAAATCGACTTCTTTTACCTCAACCAAAAAGCCGAGCCTTCCGGTTTGAACGCCCAGAAGAGGGATGCCCAGAGGTGCGCAAAAATGCCCTGCCCTCAAAAGACTGCCGTCTCCCCCAAGAACAATCAGGAGGTCAATTCCGGTCAAATCTGGTGAAACACCAGGTTCTTCAAAGTTGTAATTAAAAATATTCACTTCAGAACCGGAGCCACGCAAAAAGGCACGGATTCGCTCAGCCAACAGATTGGCACGAGGCACCGCAACATTGGGCATGAGCATGATGTTTTTTGGAGTAAAAGGTGATATTGTCATCTTGAGCATATTATAGTCGGAATTGCATGACTCTTGCTAATTAAACTAACTGCTCGGTTTATTTTACATTTTCTATTTCCCGTTTTTATTTTCCATTCTTTTATCTTTTTGTGAACGTCAGGAAGGCGCGGGTGCCTTCTCTACAAAAGAAATTTTTCAACTGCTCCCCGTTTACTTTATTTGTTTCCTTTTTTACTGCTCCCCGCTTCCCAAACCCCGCTCCCCGCAACAGACTTTATTCACGCTGTAGCCTCAAATGTAAAAAGCCTGTACAATTAGGCACTAATATGGCTTTGAAAACACGAAAGAATCAAGAAAACTCCATTTGGCAGCAGTTTGCACAACAACGCTGGCTTTTGCCTTTAATTTCGATTGCACTTTTTATCGGGCTTTGGCAAGTTCTCTATCTGCTGTTAAAATTGCCGACTTTCATTTTGCCTTCTCCGGCGATTGTCTGGACTAAATTTATCGAAGTGCTCAAGAACGGAATGTGGTGGCATAACACTTCTTATACTCTTCTTGAACTTTCCCTCGGTTTGTTCTTTGGAACAACAGCCGCGGCTATTCTCGGTTACATTCTCTCCAAAACGCCCACAATGGAGAAAGTTCTTTCCCCGATTTTGGTCGCCAGTCAATCGGTACCGGTTGTCGCAATCGCCCCCCTGATTATCATTTGGTTTGGACCCGGACTCTTTTCCAAGGTCTTGCTTTGTTCTCTGACCGTCTTTTTCCCGGTTTTGGTGAATGTTTTGGTGGGCATGCGCCAGGTCTCGCAAGACTTGCGCGAATTAATGAATAGTTTCAAAGCCAGCAAAGGTCAAATTTTGCGTTATTTGGAAATCCCGGCATCTCTGCCTGTCCTTTTAGGCGGTTTAAGAGTTGGAGCAACCCTTTCTGTAATTGGCGCGATTGTTGGCGAGTTGGTTGGCTCAGACCGCGGTTTGGGATATCTGATAAATTTAGGACGAGGGCAATATGACACCGCCTTGGTTTTTGTGGCTGTTTTTAGCCTGATCTTTTTAGCAGCCGCACTTTACAGCATTGTCTTATTTCTTGAACGCCGCGCCCTGAAATGGCAAACCTGGCAAAACATTTAATTGGAGTGACCATGAAAAAAAACCTTCTCATCCTGTCCGTTTTTGTTTTATTACTTCCCTTGCTATCTGCCTGTAAGGCTGAAGAACCGACCGATTTGGAAAAAATCACGATCAACCTGACATATGTCCCTAATGTTCAGTTTTCGCTTTTTTATCTCGGTATTGAAAAGGGCTTTTTTGCCGATGAAGGCTTGGATCTCAATATAGTTTACGGAAACGAAGCCGATATGGTCGCTTTGGTTGGCTCAAACCATCAGCAATTCATGATTGCCTCGGGCGAACAAGTTTTGCTCAGTCGCGAACAAGGACTTCCGGTTGTGTCGGTAGCCGACTGGTATAAAGACTATCCGGTGGGCGTGATTAGCTTAAAAGAGGCTGGTATCGAGCAAGCCAGCGATTTGCGCGGTAAGGATATCGGTTTGCCCGGACTGTACGGCGCTAATTTCATCGGCATGGAAGCTTTGGCAGCGCAGACCGGTTTGAAGAAAGATGAGTACAAGCTGGTTTCAATCGGTTTCACTCAAGTTGAAAGTTTGGTAGGCGGAGCGGTGGATGCCGTGGTTGGTTACCTCTCCAACGAACCGATTCAATTGCGCGCTCAGGGTTATGACATTAACGTACTGGCGGTTCGCGATTCTATTGATTTGGTCGGAAACCAGTTGATAACTAACGAAACAACCATCAATAACAATCCCGAACTGGTTCAAAGAGTAGTGAGGGCATTCAGAAAATCGGTGGAATATAGCGCCGAACATCCTGAAGAAGCCTGGGAAAGCAGCAAAAATTTTGTCGACAATTTGACTGATGATGTCGCCCCAATCCAAAAAGAAGTTTTGAATGAGTCGATTGCACTTTGGCAGATCATTCCGGAAAGCAAAGAAGAACATGATCTTCGCTGGAATAACATGATGTCGGTTTTGCTTGAGATAGGATTGATGAAAAATAAAATCAATATTGAGGATGTTTACACCAATGAATTCCTCCCCTGAAATAGCCCTGGATGTCCGAAACCTCAAAGTCAGCTTTGAGGAAAACGACGGCATTCTGGAGGTCTTGGAAGACATTAATTTCAGCTTGCGCAAGAATGAATTTGTCTGTCTGATTGGACCCTCAGGCAGTGGAAAAAGCACGCTTTTGCGAAGTTTATCCGGGCTTATTCCGCATCAAGCCGGAACGATTAACTTCCCCGATCTGCATGGGAGGCAAGCTAAAACCGGTTTGGTCTTTCAAAAGCCAAATCTGATGCCCTGGCGAAACCTGGCGGACAATATCGCCCTTCCTCTCGAACTTGCTAATCGTCCAAAGGCAGAAATTGAGACAAAAGTTAGCGAAATGGTAGAACTAACCGGCTTGCATGGTTTTGAGAAGTCCTACCCCCACGAACTTTCAGGTGGAATGGCACAAAGAGTTTCGATTGCCCGTTCTTTGGTGCAAGACCCGGATATTCTCTTCCTCGATGAACCTTTTGGTTCTTTGGACGAACTCACCCGCCAACGCATGAGCGAAGAATTATTGCGAATTTGGACAGAAAAACGCAAAACCATATTGATGATTACCCATTCTATTTCCGAGGCTGTCTTTCTTTCTGACCGTGTTTTGGTTATGGCCGGCATTCCTCAAGGCATTGTTTTGGACTTTCCAATCCAAATGCCCAGACCGAGAGATGATGAAATGCGTTACAGCCCGGAATTCTCAAAAATCGCAGCAACTTTGCATGATCAGATGAAACAATAATAAACTTTGGAATAAAAAATCGATTTTATCAATATCCTCATAGAATATTTTTTTAGTTCTTTAGGACAGAAGCGAGAGATTGCTGCCTTTATGGTATAGTTTTAGTCTAATCATGTCCGGGAGTGACTATTATGTATCTTGCCATTGAAGGTGTTATCGGTGTCGGAAAAACCACGCTTGCACGCTTGCTGCAACCGGCTTTTGAAGCTGAGGTTTTATTAGAAGTTTTTGAGGAAAATCCCTTCTTAAGTAATTTCTACAGTGACCGCAGTCGCTATGCTTTTCAGACTCAAATATTCTTCCTGATGAGCCGCTATCACCAACAAAACAATGTGATTCCCAGTGCTCAGATGGCGGGCAAAACCGTTATTTCTGACTACACCTTCGATAAAGATGCTCTTTTTGCCGGCATTAATATCAAAGGCGACGAGCTCGAGGTATATCACAAAGTCCATTCAGCCCTGGCGGATAAAATTCCCAGCCCGGATATGGTCCTCTATTTAAAAGCCAGCCTTGAAACTTTGCTGGATCGGATTACCCATCGTGACCGTTCTTATGAACGGAATATGGATCCTGCTTATATTTCTGAGCTGATGGATGCTTACGACGCTTTCTTTATGCAGGATAAGTGGCAAGGGCGGGTTTTGACAATTGAGACAGATAATTTGAACTTTATTTCCAAAGCGGAAGATTTGAATTACATCATCAATCGGGTAAAAGAAGCTTTGCGCTTGTCTCCTTATCAGGAAAGTTTGCCCTTAGACCAGGAGCTTCCATGAGAATTTCTCAGGATATGCTGATAAAACTCGCCAAAGATTTGGTTGCCAAACGCGCCCGAACCGATAAGGATCTGATAGCTGTCTATTTAACCGGCTCGGTAGCTGAGGGTGATCCACTCCTCGGAGGCAGCACCGATATCGACCTTACTTTTATTCACAAAGAACAACCGCCCTTGAAGCGCGAAGTTTTGCGAGTTACCTATGAAATTTCTTTCGATATCGAACATCATCACCAAAGTTTTTACACCTATCACCGCCGTTTGCGCCAAAACCCATATATTGGTTTCGCCCTTTGTAATCACCAAAACATTTTGCTCGACCAGGATCATTGGTTAGAGTTCATTCAAGCCGGAGTGAGTTCACGTTTTGATGTTCCCGAAAATGTGTATGAGCGAGCCCAGCAATTTGGTGAAAAAGCCCGTAATCAATGGTTCGATCTCAACGACCCACAGGAAGTCCCTTGGGAAGCTTGGATATCCTTATATTTCAATTCTGTCGGAGCCGCAGCCAACGCAATAGCCTGTTTGGATGGACCGGTTTTGACCACCCGCCGATTCATGCTTGATTTCACCAAAAGAGCCGAATCTCTCGAACTTTTGCCTTTGGTCGGCGAACTGACCCGGCTTTTGGGCAATGAAAATATGGACGAAGAACTTTACAGACAATGGCAACCCATCTGGCTGGAAACCGTCGAAGCAGCCAATAAAAAGCCCGATTGTCCGGTCAATATTTCTAAAGTTCGCAAAGCCTATTTTATTCAGGCGATTGAAGCAATGGCAGAGAGCGGCAGTCTTCATGCCACGCTTTGGCCCCTGTTTGAGACCTGGCAACAAGCGCTGACTTGCCTGGACGAAGCTGAACACCACCAAAATTGGCTTTCATTTTTAGCCGCACTTGGCTTCGAAAATGAGCGGCAGGAAAATTATTTAAACGCTCTCGATCACTTTATCGAACAGTCTGAACACATCCTTGAAGAGTATAAAAAAGAATACAATTTGTAAGCGACCTGTGGATAAGTCGTTGATAACTGTGGATAAGTCTGCATTTTTTGTGGAAAAACCGTGCCTTATCCACTTTTTAAGGTTGATAAGCTGCGGAAGCTTTTTGGATAAGTTTTCAGGATTTTAATCAAATGGCTAATTAGAATGGAAAGTGTGGATAAGCTCTCATTTTTCCACAGACTTTTTACTCTTTAACAATCGCTGCTGTTTTCTCGTTAGAAGTGAAAAACTTGCGTCATAGTGAGCGACAATCCCCATTTTCCACAGCCTCTATTACTAAATACTATAAATGGGATTAAAAGATAAAACTTAATATAGCTCCTTACTTTCAAAGACGCTCGCCCAACAAATTCATAGAAAATTTGACACCCTATCCGAAGCTTCCTTGTCCAATCCAAATTGAGAGTGATTTTTCCATTGTTATCAAAATCTTGTTATCATTAGGACAGAAAAAGGAGACAAAACGATGAAATGCGATTGGGTTCTAAATCTTTGTGTTCCAAAAATGCGTCTGGCAGACGTTTCCTATAATACTGACCAAATTTTGCGCTTGCTTGACCAGCTTAGCAATACTTCTGATCGAAAACAAGTTTGCCTCTTCCCTCAATTAGCCTTGAGCGGCATTACTTGCGGCGATTTGTTTTTTCAACCAATTCTTTCTCAGGCTTGCCTGAAAGCACTCAAAAGCTTAGAAAATGCTTTGAGTGGTTCGAAGATGACTATTTTGCTCGGTTTGCCCTTTGAGTTAGACGGAATGCTCTACGATGCCGCAGCGATTATCAATGCGGAGGGTCTGCAAGGTTTAGTTTTGAATGAAAAGCCTGCTTTACGCTATTTTTCGGTGCCCGATTCGGAAACTCCAGATAATTTCGATTGGCAAGGTCGGAAAGTGGAAATCTTTAAGCAGGGCAAATTACCTTCTGAGCTGATCGGAGCGGAAAATGCACAAGTGATTATTGGTAAGTTGCCCGAAAGCAAGGCTTTTAATCAGGATACATTGATTTTGAACCTAACCGCTATACCTTGTCTGGCTGATATGCCCGAACAGGCTGAAATCCAGCAGTTTTCAAGCGACTTCAATTGCACTTTAGCCCTCTGTTCAGCCGGTCCAAACGAATCGAGCGGTGAAGAAGTTTATTCCGGACTCTGCCAACTTTGGCAAAATGGGCAAGTTTTGGCAGAGGATGACGAATTAACTTTGGATGGCAAAGTTTTACAATGCAATCTGGAAAGGTTGCCTCAACAAAGTACGGAAAAACCAGTTTCATTTGAAGGAGAGCCGCGCCTGCCTTATTTATTAATAGAAAAGCAGGACGAACAATTGGAACGAATTTTTGAAATCCAAACGCTTGGTTTAATCCGTCGGATGCTTCACAGTCATGTGGAAAGGCTGCTATTGGGCATCAGTGGGGGTGCCGATTCTTCGATGGCGATGCTGGTTTGTCATAATGCTCTCTCTCAACTGGGTCTGGAAAGCGATAAACTAATCGCTGTTTCCATGCCCGGACCCGGCAGTTCGGAAAAAACAAAACAAGCCACAACTGATTTAAGCAGCCTGATTGGCATTAAGCCGCGACTTATTCCGATTGGCAAAGCTCTTGAGCAACATCTACAGGATATCGGGCATGACGGAAAGACGGCTGATATCAGCTATGAAAACGCGCAAGCCCGTGAGCGCACACAAATTTTGATGGATTTGGCAAATATGCATAACGGCTTGGTGGTTGGCACGGGAGATTTGTCCGAAATTGCATTGGGATGGGCAACCTACAACGGCGATCAGATGAGTATGTACAATGTCAACGCCGGTTTGCCGAAGACAGTTTTAGTGAAAGTGATGGTCTGGGCAGCCGAAATGCTCTTTGGCGAAGAAGGCGAACAAGTGGCTGAAGCGATTGCCAATGCGCCTTTCTCTCCTGAGCTTAAACCGCTCGCCCAAAACGGACAGACAAGTCAGTCAACCGAAGTTGAGCTGGGACCCTATCTTTTGCATGATTTCTTTCTCTGGCATGCCATTCAGGAAGGCAAAACTCCCAGGCAAGTTTTTGAGGAGGCTTGTCTGGTTTTTGGCTCAGAATATGAAAAAGTCTTCATTTTGAAAACGCTCCAAACCTTCTATCAACGCTTTTTCCGCCACCAATTCAAACGAACCGCCTCTCCGGATGGTCCCCGTCTGTTTAGTTTGAGCTTGTCGTCCAGAACCGGCTGGCGCATGCCGGCTGATGCTAGTCCGAATTTGTGGCTGGCGGAATTGGCTGAAGTTGAAAAGGAATTAACAGCTGAGGAAACAAATTAATGACAAACAATAAGATCAAAGTCGTTTTCGGCACCTCGGCTGATCCAATTCACGAAGGGCATGTTGAGCTTCTGGTTGATGCCGCTCATGCTTTGACCGCGCGCGGATATCAAATTGCCGAAATTGTTCTGATGCCGGTTTATCGTCATCACAGTGTTACGGATAGTGTTAAACGTTCTCTTCCTTTAAGTTACGATGACCGTTTTGCTCTTTGCCAATTGGCAGCCACTGAAATTGAAGACAAATTAAAGGGCGTTGTTGAAAAGATAAGCGTCAGCAATTTGGAAAAGGAATTGGTTTGGCAAAGCAGCCGCCCGAATTTCACGGCTGAAACGATGGAGACTATGCGCAATCAAACTGAGGCAGGGACAGAGCTTGCCTTCTTGATTGGCGCGGATAGCTTTAGCGGTGAGCATCCCAGTTTTTCGCAATGGTACCGCTGGCAAGAATTAATCCAAAACGTGATTTTGGTTCTCAGTCCCCGCGAAGGCTACCCACCGAATCGTAAATTTGTTGAAAGCCTAAGAGAACAATGCGGGAAAATAGTTTATCTGGATGAAATCAAAGTCCTCGATATCTCCTCCGCCCAGATCCGAAAAAGGCTGGAAGCCGGGGAAGCGCCTGAGCGTTTGGTGAGAGAAGGTTTTCTCAGCAAAGACGTTGCTGACTATATCATCAAGCACGATTTGGTTGATTTGTGGAAGCAAAACGAAGATAAAAAACCGGCAGAAATTAAAACGGAGATAATTATGAAAACTGACAGACTGGAATGCCGAGTTGGAAAGCTTCTGTTTGAAAAGAAATTGAGCCTCAGCCTGGCAGAAAGCTCCACCGGAGGGCTGATTGGGCATTTGATTACCAACGTTCCCGGCTCTTCGGATTATTTCATGGGCTCAGTTGTCGCATATGCCTACGAAGCTATGGTCAATTTGCTGGGTGTCAAATGGGAAACTCTGCAAAAATATGGTGCCGTGAGCAGCGAAATAGTGCTCGAAATGGCTCAAGGAGTGCGAAAAGCATTCAAAACAGATTTGGCGCTCTCGGTTTGTTGTATCGCCGGACCGGGTGGGGCAACGACAGACAAACCGATTGGAACGACTTGGGTTGCGCTTTCGGCTCAGGATGGCGAATGGTCCTGGCGTTTTCAATTGGCAGGTGACCGCGAGTCGATTAAGCAACAAGTGGCTCAAAAGACGCTTGAACAATTATTAGTTTATTTAGAAGCTCACTAATCGATGTTTAGCTCTAAGCCGCAAAAGACGACCGAAGATGATGCCGAGGAAAAACTTCGCGCGCAGAAAATTCGTCTCCCGTCTTTCATGCCCTTCTTTTGGCTGGCTTTGGCGGCTGTTGTTGGTTCATTCGCTTCAGACAAACTCAACTTCCCCTGGTATTGGTGGTTTCTTCTCACCTTGATTGGCTTGTTGCTCTCTGTTTTCCACAAAAAAGTGCGGACGCCGATTCAAACCATACGGCGCTTACCGCTTTCACTGGTCTTAGTTGTTTTCGCCCTGACAGCCATGCTTTACCAAATCAGTTTGCCCAAAAACGAGCCGGACAACCTGATTTATTATCATAATAAAGGGGAAGTGAGCCTGACCGGGATGGTTGTCGCTCCGGCTGAAGCAAAGCAAAACAGCTTGCAAGTCAGGGTTGAAGCTCAAAACTTGCTTGCCAAAAACCTGGTTGGGCAAGAACCGGCGGTTAAAGGGCAAGTGATCTTTTATTTGCCGCTCGGAACAGACATCCGTTATGGCGATTTGGTCAACATCAGGGGCGAATTGCTTCCCCCAGAAGAAGGCATCGAATTTTCCTGGCGTGATTATTTACGGCATCAAGGGGTTAACTCCACTTTTGATTATCCGATATTGAAAATTATCGAACGCGACAAGGGCAATCCCTTACGGGCAGCACTCTTTCGGCTACGCGAAAGAGGAGCGAAGGTCTTAAGTGAAATTTTTCCCAGCCCTGAAGACAGCTTGCTCAAAGGCATCCTGCTGGGCGACGAAAGCACAATTTCTCCCGCGTTGTCAAAAGCCTATCGCCTGACCGGAACCAGCCACATCATCGCCATTTCCGGTTTTAATATGTCGGTTTTAGCTGGTTTAGTCAGTCTCGTTTTCACCAGAAGCTTTGGGAAAAAACGCGGCGCCCTGATTACAATTTTGCTCTTAGGCAGTTACAGCCTCTTGGTCGGGGCGAGTGCTTCGGTTTTGCGGGCGGCGATTATGGGTTCTTATGCCGTCCTGGGCAGTGCGATTTCACGAAAAGGGAACACGTTGAACAATTTGGGCGTAAGCACGCTCCTAATGGTTTTGATAAATCCTCATTTGCCTTGGGATGTCGGCTTTCAATTTTCGGTCATGGCAACGCTTGGACTTTCTTTATTCTCCGGGCCGCTTGAAGCGCGCCTCGAAGCCTTGTTTGAAAAGCGTTTCGAAAAGCCAAAAGCAGTTGCCTTTAGCAGTTTGATTTCCGAAGTATTTTTGCTCACTTTGATTGCTCAGGCAATGGTTTTACCGATTAGCATCTGGCATTTTCAAGAAATATCCTGGTTGTTTTTGTTGGCTAACCCGCTCATTTTACCGGTTCAACCGGCTGTGATGGTTTTGGGTTTGTTGGCAATGGGCTTAGGGTTATTGTGGCTACCGCTTGGTCAGCTTTTGGCATGGATTGCCTGGCCTTGGGTGGCATATTCAAACCGAGTGGTGGTTTGGTTGGCTCAACTGGCACCTGAAAGTTTCAACCTGCCCCAAATCAGCTTGTTTTGGGTTGGGCTCTATTATCTGGTCTTTTTCTTAATTGTTTTTCGCCCGAAACTCTCCAAAATAGGCGGGCAGGTTTTGAATGCGAAGTTTGTTTTGCCTGCTTTGGCTGGCATAGCTTTGATAGTTTGGCTGGTCGTTGGCTCTGCAGCAGACGGAAAATTGCATATTTTCATCCCCAACCAAAGTGAGAAAAGCTATGTCTTTCTGGAAACAAAGGAAGGACAAAACATCTTGCTTGCCGGAAGTGCCGGAGCAGAGAGTTTAGTGGATGAAGTTTCAAAACAACTACCCTTGTTCTCAAATCAGCTTGACACCTTGATTATTCCGAATTGCAAGCGCGATACGCTCTCGGGTCTTTTTGTTTTGGCTTCAAAATTGAAAGTTGAGCAAGCCTATTGGGCATGTAATCCAACGGAAAACCAAAACAGTCAAAATCTTTATAGTCTTTTAGAACGAGAGGGTGCAATTCAAAACCCACTTCACAATGGCGATTTACTCAGCGAAGGCTCGCTTAAACTTAGCTTTCAGACCGGCAAAAAGGCATTGGAAGCCATTCAAATAGAAGAGGGCGCTTTTTCAGCCACCCTGCTGATGCCTAAAATAGAGCCGGAAGAATGGCAGGGCGGGTGGCTTTGCGAAAAATTAAGCTCAGAAAAACAAAGCACCAGTTTGTTCTTAAACTGCGAAATAAAGGCAATTTCGACGAACTTGCCCACAAATTCTGAAGAAAAGGTAAAATCATTACCTGCGTGGTCGGAATTAGTTATCGACGGCGCTATTTTAAACCTAATTGAACCCTGAGGGTCTCCCCGGGCACAATAGGTAAGCACAATATAAAACATTTAAACAGGACAGGATTATTTTGACAATCACAAATCAAGCAAATTATGCTCTAAGAGCAATGACTTTTTTAGCGAAGACAAACGACAATAAATGGATTTCCTCTGATATTATCGCAAAAGAAATGGGGATTCCGAGAATGTTTCTTTCCAGAATAAATATGCTTTTAGTGAAAGCCGGGCTAATTGTTTCTCGAAGAGGAGCCGGCGGTGGCGTCAAATTGGCGAAAGAACCGGATCAGATTAGTGTTTATGAGGTCATTTCAGCCATTGACGGACCGTTAATCATTGACAAAAGCCTTACAAACTCCGAAAACCATGATTTTCCCATGGCAGATAAATTTAAGAGCTTCTTTCAAAGTGCTCAGGACCTGGTGGAAGAAAAACTCACTCAAACCAACTTGGAAGAATTAATCGAAGAGAAATAAGCTTTGCAATTGAACGTTAGCAGTAGGTAGCTCTTATCTGCCTGCTGCTAACCGCTTTCCGAATTTCGGATATATAAAATCAAGCCTCAAAACACGCATTAAGCGATACAATCCAAAAAGAAATTCTTCTTTTCTGGTGAAGAACCAAGTTGCCGCTCGATGGAGATTTAATGTATAAAACTTTTAGGCGTTTGCTCCCTATAATTCTTTCCGGTTTGATTGTTTTCACCCTCGTTCAATCTACCCCTGTTCAGGCCGAAGTGCCGGTCTATGAATACCAAGTGCTGATCGTTCCCTATTCAAACTCAGATGAAATTGCTTATTTGGGTAAGAAGTATGATGTTGTCGAAGTGGATTCAGAGCGCCAGGAAGCTAAAATCTTTAGCAACCAAATCACCCGTGATGCGCTGGCTGAAGCTGGTTTTAGCTGGACAATTGACCAGACATATACATTGAAAATCAATACTGTCGAACAAGAGTCTCCCTGGCAGATTAGTGGCATACCTTCCCGCCCTTGTTTCCGAACAATTGGGGAAGTCTATGATTCCGCAAACAGTCTTGTTAGCAACTATCCCACATTAGTTGAAAAAATCGATATCGGTGATTCCTGGGAAAGAACCCAAAACCCGGCTAAGGGTTGGGATATGGAAGTTGTTTTATTAACCAATCGCAACAATGAATCAACGGAAAAATCGGACGTTTTCATTATGAGCAGCATTCATGCCCGCGAATGGGCAACCACTGAACTCAACTTGCGCCTCGCTGAATATCTTCTTCAAAATTACAACGCCAACCCGGATGTCAAATGGCTGCTAGATTACAACCGCATTCATTTAGTTTTGGTTACAAATCCAGATGGACGTTTGCAAGATGAAGCTAACACAACCTGGTTTTGGCGTAAGAATACGAACACTGCTTATTGCGGTAGCCAACAAACAAGCCAAGGTTATGGACCAGGCGCAGATTTAAATCGAAACTTCCCCTTTCACTGGGTGGCATCCAGTGACCAATGTGACCCGACATATGCCGGCGCCTCGTCTGGTTCAGAACCTGAAACTCAGGCGATCACAAATTATGTAGCTTCCATTTTCCCCGATCAAAAGGGCCCAAACCCGAATGACAAAGTGGATGAAGAAACAGCAACCGGAATGTTTATCGATTTACACAGTTACTCCCGTTTGGTTTTGTGGCCCTGGGGTTACACCTATGGCAAGGCACCAAATGACACCGCTCTGAAGACGATGAGCTATAAGTTCGCTTACTATAACGGACACACTCCTAAGCAATCGTCAGCACTCTATCCAACTGATGGCACTACGGATGACTGGGCTTATGGCGAGTTAGGCGTGCCCGGTTTTTGTTTTGAGCTTGGTGACAGTTTTCACGAAACTTGTTCAAAATTCGAAAATGACATTAGCCCAAGAAACATTCAAGCCCTTTTGAGAGCAGTGAAGATTGCCCGTTTGCCTTATAAGCTCGCTTTTGGTCCGGAGGTAACCGCGCTTGAGGTGAGTAATACCGCAAATAACAACTTAATCGTTACCTATACAGCCAACGACACACTTTATAGCAGCTACCAAGGCGGCATTCCCTCACAAAAAATTGCGGGGGTTCGCTATAGCTTTGATGTGCCTTCCTGGATTAGCGGTTCAAATGCAAAAACAATTGACGTGAGCAACGGTAAACCAGTGTATGAGGCGATGCTTAGTGTTTGAGCAGCGGGACTGACTCCCGGGAATCACACGCTATTCTTTGAGGCTAAAGACAATGACGGCAATTGGGGTCCTCCAATGGCAATAAACGTAACGATTAGTGCCTCGATTACTCCAACCGTGATTATTCCAACACCAACACCTGTCCCTGGCTTGAATCTCTCAATCTATCTTCCGCTGATTGAAAGATAAGAAAAATAAACAAAAATAAACAAAAACGCCACTCACACAAGTGGCGTTTTTGGTGTTTAACGGACAGTGGAAAACAGGAAGGAGTTAATGCCGACGACGGATGCTTGCTAATTGCCAAATGTGTCCTGCATTTGTCCTGCCCTTTTCATAAGGACGTGGTTCAAAACTGCATTTTTGCAAAATAACCCTGACAATATGGGCGCGAAATGGGTGTTTTGGGTACACATGATGGCTGATATGGGTACGAAAAGGCACTTTCGTGTACATATTCATCGCAAAACCGCATTATCATGTAAAAAATTACCCTTATTTTTAACATGACAACAGCTAGATGTCAAAATTTTCAAAAAATCTTTATATGATGGAGATTCTATAGCAGGAAAAACGATTTCTTCATATGGAAGAAGTCGTTTTTACCCCTGGAGTAAGGAGAAAAGAGGAACATTGACATAATAAATGCTCCTCCATATTTTTTGTTTTTCTAAGAAACCACAATCTGTTAATTTGTTGAGGTAAGAAGTTGCTGTAGGTCTGGTGATTCCTAAATCTTCAGCAATAAAAGAAATTTTTGTGTATGGGTGTT
>Ga0265295_1006500_pt1 | contig 14106 bp, 17 predicted proteins | sample Munlansysbiofilm_FD_192503 | JGI IMG/M metagenome (GOLD analysis project Ga0265295, IMG submission 192503) | Leachate microbial communities from a municipal landfill in Southern Ontario, Canada - Methane capture system biofilm | ecosystem: Engineered > Solid waste > Landfill > Unclassified ... | reverse complement strand
CACCCGGAGAGGCAAAACTCGACTGGGAGATCATGAAAATGATTGCAGCCAAGATGGGCTATGCCGACAAGTTCGCATGGGAAACCTCCGAGGATGTGTTCAACGAGATGCGCAAGATCACCCCACAGTATGCAGGTATCACCTACGCAAAACTCGAGGGAGACGGTATCCAGTGGCCATGTCCGACCGAAGACCACCCGGGAACACCGATTCTCCACATTACCTCGTTTGCAGGAATGCCCGACGGCAAAGCAAAACTCCAGGCAATCGAGCACCGTGCACCGGCTGAAGTGGTCGATGCAGAATATCCGTTCTGGCTTACTACCGGAGCAACCATCTGGCACTGGCCGTCAGGATCGATGACCCGCAGGTGTGCACAGCTCGACCGTGACTGCCCAACAGCATGGCTCGAGATGAACAAGAAAGATGCAGAGAAACTCGGCATCGCAGACGGTGAGAAAGTCCTGCTGTCCTCACGCCGCGGAGAAGTCGCAGTCGCAGCACGCGTCATGGATGATATCAAAGAGGGCGTGTTCTTCATGCCGTTCCACTTCATCGAAGCACGAGCAAACTTAGTCACGAACACCGCATACGATCCAGTGTCCAGAACACCGGAATACAAAGTATGTGCTGTGAAAGTTACCAAACAGGAGGCCTAAAATGTCAGCAAAAGGCGATATGTGCTATGCATGGACAAAAGATGCAGGCATCAAAGGAGAATGCGGAGGAGCGGTAACATCACTTCTCAAGTACATGCTTGAGAACAAGATCGTTGACATGGTCCTGACCGTTAAAAAAGGTGTCGACATCTACGACCCGCAACCGGTTTTCATTACTGACCCGGCTGAACTTGCCTCCACAGCAGGATCCCTCCACTGCGGTACGCTGCTTCTGCCAAAGCTCATCAAGAAGTACCTGAACGGTGCAAAGGACATGAAAATCGCAGTTACCGTCAAGGGATGCGATGCAAAAGCAATGTACGAACTTGCCAAGCGTAATCAGATCAACATGGACAATGTCGTGATGATTGGTCTGAACTGCGGTGGTTCTGTTACCCCGTTCATGGCAAGAAAGATGATCGCCGAGAAGTACGGTGTTGACCCGGACTGTGTTTTCAAAGAGGAAATCGACAAGGGTCAGTTTATCATAGAATACACCGATGCAGAAGGTAAACACCAGCACAAAGGTATTTCAATCGATGAGCTGGAAGAGGAAGGTCTCGGTCGCCGTCTGAACTGTCAGCGCTGCGAAACCAAGATCCCCCGTCAGGCAGACATTGCCTGTGGAAACTGGGGTGTCTTCGGCGAGAAAGCCGGCAAGGCAACCTTTGTAGAGATCTGCTCCGAAAAAGGCGCAATGATCTTTGACGGCGCCGTAAAAGCTGGTGTTATCGACACCTGCGCACCCGAGGCAAAAGGTCTCGAGATCCGCGGGAAAATCGAGAACGTCATGGTCAAGATGGGTAAGAAGAACCAGAAGAAACAGTTTGATGCCCTTGGCGAAGGTTCCGAAAAACTCGCAATGATCATGAAAGAAACCAGTCGCTGTATCAAATGCTACTCATGCATTGAGAGCTGCCCGATCTGTTACTGTGTTGAGTGCTCCACCAAAAAGCCTCATCTCGTCCGCCCCGGAATCATTCCTCCAGACTTCATGTTCCAGATGATCAGATTCGCACATATTGCGGATTCATGTATCAACTGTGGTCAGTGTCAGGAACTCTGTCCAATGGATATCCCGAACTCACTCTTCATGCACTCCCAGCAGGTTGAGCTTGAAAAGATGTTCGGACACACCCCAGGTATGGACTTAGAACTCCCAGTCCTCGCATTCGCAGAAGAAGTCGACGAGCGTGCACGTCTGAACGCAACCGGCTCCGATATGATCTACGAAAACGTGTTTGGCGAAGAAGAGTAAACGGGATTCCCGTTCACCCTTCTCTATTTTTTAGATAAAAACCTTCTTTGTTGCTTTTGCGTGTTGTTGAAAAAAACTGACACGGATTCACTGATCCACCATTTGGGCAATACAACTCTCTTAAAAAAATAAAACAGGGTTTTCATTAATCTCGCTTGAAGTAAAACTTCATGAAGTTTTTTAGTTTTCACTGTCAATAGTACTGTAACGATTTTCCGGAGAATAAATTATGGATATAGAAACCTATGAGATTTTAGATACATATATGCAGGCCTGTATGTCAGCGGATACGGCACATGATAAAAACCATATATACCGCGTTCTCTATGCAGCTCTTACCATTGCAGAACACGAGGCTGTAGTAGATTACGACTGCCTGATTGCTGCCTGTCTTCTTCACGATATCGGGAGAAAGGAACAGTTCGAAAATCCCCATGTCTGCCACGCCAAAGCCGGTGCAAAAAAAGCCGGAACATTTCTGCGTGAACATGGTTTTCCTGAACATTTTGTATCTCACGTTAGCGATTGTATCAGAACACACCGCTTTCGTGCCGGACATATTCCGGAATCCATCGAAGCAAAAATTCTGTTTGATGCAGACAAACTCGATGTGACCGGGGCCATCGGTATTGCACGAACACTTGCCTACAAAGGTCAGCATGCAACGCCACTCTACTTTTGCGGAACGGACGGCAATATCTCTGAAGTAGATGGTGATAATACCAACTCGTTTTTCCATGAATACACGTTCAAACTGGAAGGAATGTATGACCGGTTTTATACGCAGGCGGGAAAAGAGATGGCAGCAATCCGGGAGAAAGCTGCGGCTGATTTCTATCATTCGATGCTGACGGAAGTGCAAAACATCACAAAAACAGGATCGGATCTTTTGGAAAAACAGATTCAGACTTAATAACATATTACCTCACACCCAATATTTAGATACAAAGAAAACATATACTATAATCACACAAAATTCACGGCGTGAACACTATGGATAAAAAAATCATCTACATGGATCATGCTGCTACGACCTACACAGCGAAAGAGGTCGTGGAAGCTATGCTGCCCTACTTCTCCGAAGAGTTCGGCAACCCGTCTTCGGTTTATTCCATCGGTCAATCCAACAAAACAGCTCTTGACCTTGCCAGAAAACAGGTGGCATCGGCGATCAACGCACAACCTGATGAGATCTATTTTACCAACGGTGGAACCGAATCCGACAACTGGGCGTTGAAAGGCGTGGCATTTGCCAACGAACGAAAAGGGAAACACATCATCACGACCTCAATCGAACACCACGCAATTCTTCATTCCTGCGAATGGCTCGCATTCAGAGGTTTTGAAATTACCTACCTTCCGGTAGACAAATATGGCATGGTTTCTCCGGACTCAGTCGAAAAAGCGATCCGCACGGACACGATTCTCATCTCCATAATGTATGCAAACAATGAAGTCGGCACAATCCAGCCGATTGTCGAGATCGGAAAAATCGCCAGAGATCACGGAATCTATTTCCACACCGACGCGGTCCAGGCAGTTGGACATGTTCCAATCGATGTCATCGCCGACAACATTGACCTTCTCTCGCTCTCTGGTCACAAATTTTACGGACCAAAAGGAACTGGAGCTCTCTATATACGAAAAGGAACGCGGATCCAGAATTTCATTCACGGCGGCGCACAGGAGAAGAAACGCCGGGCAGGTACGGAAAATGTACCGGGTATCGTCGGTCTCGGGACCGCGATCGAACGGGCGATGAATGAGATGCCTGAAGAGACGAAACGGCTCACTGCTCTGAGAGATGAGATGACCCGTGAACTTCTCAAAATCCCGGCAACACACTTAAATGGTCATCCGACAAAACGTCTTCCAAACAACACGAACATTATCTTTGAATACATCGAAGGAGAATCGATCCTTCTGTTCCTGAATATGAAAGGCATCTGCGCATCGACCGGAAGTGCCTGTAACTCGGCATCTCTTGAACCATCGCATGTCCTAACTGCGATGGGAATATCCCACGAGATCGCACACGGCTCCATCCGGCTTACCGTCGGCGAACGGACGACTGAAGAGGATGTGAAATTTGTGATCGCAGCACTCACCGAAACGGTGGCAAAACTTAGGGCAATGTCCCCGCTTACCCCAAAGGAGTTAAAAAATGTACAGTGAAAAAGTAATGGACCACTTCACAAACCCGCGCAACGTGGGTGTAATAGAAGATGCAAATGGTATCGGAGAGGAGGGAAACCCTTCCTGCGGAGATATCATGAAGATGTTTCTGAAAGTCGAAAACGATATCATCATCGATGCAAAGTTCCAGACATTCGGCTGCGGTGCTGCTATCGCTTCCAGCAGCATGGCAACCGAAATGATCAAAGGCAAAACGCTGGAGGAGGCATGGACGCTGTCAAACAAAGCCGTAGCAGAAGCGTTGGACGGATTACCGGCAATCAAAATGCACTGCTCGGTTCTTGCAGAAGAAACCATCCACAAAGCAATCAATGATTATTTAGTAAAGTCAGGCAGAGAACCGTGGGGTGACGGAGAATGTAGCTCCTGCGGACATGACTGCGATACCTGTGAACTTTGAAAGAGATCTTCCGCGTGCAGTAATTTTCGATATGGATAACACGCTGCACGATTTGCGACGGGCACACCTGTGTGCAGCGGATGCTTTGATGGCATACTGCGGAGTATTTAGTGACCTGCATTTTTATTCCCTGAACAAAAACTCTCCAACTATGATAGAAGATGTGGTCACCCTCTATTTGGCGGACGGGGTTGATGCTGATTTTGATCAGTGTACCTGGCTGTATCACACGCTGGAACTTGCCTGCATATCACCATTTGACGGAACCGAGGGGGTACTGAGCGAATTAACCTCCGCAGGCATACACCTGGCCGTCATTTCAAATGCCGACCGGATCGATATGGAAAAACGCATGGCGGCTCTTGGATATGGGAAATATTTTGAACTCATCGTCACACCCGAAACGTTCGGCGTGAAAAAACCGGACCCGCTCGTATATCAGAAAACGATGGAGGCACTCGATGTATCTGCAGAAGAAACGGTGATGATCGGGGACAAAAAGAATCGGGACGTCAAACCGCCAAGAGAACTGGGCATCAAAGGAGTCCATGCAACCTTTGGGTCGGTGGATAAACGGGATAACATCTGTGCGGTTGATTCACCGGAAGAATTTCTTGCACTGATCAAAAAAAATTAGGCGATCTTGGAAAGAGCGCCGGTTTTCAAATCGTAATACAGGCCGTGTACTTCCAGACATCCTTTTTCCTCAGCCATTGAAACAAGAGGATAGGACCTGAGATGTTCCATCTGCAGGCGGATGTTTTCAAACTCGATCTCTTTTTTCCGAATTGCCTTTTCTTCCGGAGTCTTTGCTTCACCAAGACGGGCATCGACCCTGGTCTGAGCATCACGTGCACTGTTGATCCAGAGAGGAATGTAGGAATCCTTTGACATATCAACATCCAAGGCATTGAGAGCTCCGCAGTCCGAATGACCACAGATCACGATGTCTTTTACCTTCAGATGCTTGACTGCATATTCTAAAACAGTTGCAAAGTTCCAGTCATGGGTTGGAACGATGTTGCCTATGTTTCTGTGGGTGAACAACTCTCCGGCACGGCAGTGAGTGATTCTTTCAGGATTTACCCGGGAATCCGAGCAGCCGATCCATAACACCGTAGGATGCTGAGTGGTGGTAAGCTGCATATATCGGTCTTTCTTTCGCTCGAAATCCTGTTCCCGGAATATTTTGTTTCCTTCAATAAAAGTTTCTATCATGAGTAAAACCCCGATAGAAGTTTAATTGACTCTTCAAACTTATGAGTTTTTGGATTCTATTCTGAGGAACGACTGCATTCATTACGCCCTCTGAGAGAGCGGCAGATAATACAGAATTTACTTTCCAGCTCATCGTCAGTTACCGAACCGGATTTGATCTCCTCGGCAAGTTTGGCGATGACTTCTTTGATCGCATCATCGAAAACAATTCTGTAGCCTCGTTTGCCTGATAAATATTGAGATACAGCTGAAGGAGCAAGAGAGAGAGATTTAGCAACCTGAATTTGTGACACCCCAAGATTCACGAGTTCGGTAGCGAGAGCAGCCTGTATTGCAGGAATGATATCCCATACTATTTCCTGACAGGGGACTTTAACCATGGTTATACATTCACATTGTGATATATTATATATTTCACCATACACTTAGCAAATGATTTTATGATTTCACCATCCAATGATTTGTGTATGAACCGGTTCTGGCCGCGTGCAGTAATCTTTGATATGGACAATACTCTCCATGATTTGCGTGGAGCGAGGTTCGCCGCAGCGGATGCAGTAATGGCTTATTGCGGGGTATTTGGCGATCTGCACTTTTATTCGCTTAACAGAAATCCCCCTACGCTAATTGAAGATGCAGTCTCTGCATATATTGCAGACGGAGGATCGGCGGACCCGGAGATGTGTGCATGGCTCTATCACACGCTCGAACATACGTGTATTTCCCCGTTTGAAGGGATTAGCGACGTCCTGAATACACTGAATATGAGCGGGGTTAAACTTGCAATCATCTCAAATGCGGATCCAGAAGATACAAAAAAACGACTGAATACCATGCATCTCACATCATATTTCGATGCAGTGGTTACGCCGGATACGTTTGGCGTTAAGAAACCGAATCCGCTTGTTTTTATAAAGACGCTGGACCTTCTCGGCGTCTCCGCTGACGAGGCAGTAATGATTGGGGATAAGAAGGACCGTGACGTTTTCCCACCGAGGGAGTTGAAGATTTTTGCCATTCACGCACTGTATGGAACTATGGAAAAACCTGATAAGGAGTGCACGGTTTCTAAACCCTCGGATATACTAGAGGTGCTTGCTCTAACGAGGGATTAGCTTTTTTATGGATTCCAAGCCACAGGTTTATCTACCTTGGAACAGACATTTTCAGATATGGAACAGAATGCAGGAGACACATTTATTGAAGCAACCAAATATCCCTCAGTGGAAAGTACTGATGCGGCTTTAGGCAAACCCGCGCCAATACATCCGATACCATCAGGAGATACTCGTGTGCTTCCAGACCCTTTGAAAAATCATCATTCGATGGATCTGACCACTGCATTGCAAACCCGTCGCTCTCTTCGTATGTTCACAGGATCGCCAATTACTGAGGAGCAGTTGTCCTATCTTCTCTGGGCAGCCCAAGGTATTACCGGACAGTCAGAAATGTTCCGGAGTTCTCCATCAGCAGGTGCCATGCATCCAATCGATATTTACGTTGCGGTTCAGAAAGTAGCCGGACTTCTTGTAGGTATCTGGAAATATTACCCGAATGGTCACATGCTGGAATTGATTGAAGAAGGACCAAAACCTATTGGTGCACTTGGAAAAGCGTGTATGATGCAGCCGTCAGTGTTGCGTGCTCCGGTTCTGTTCTGTTTTGTTGCAACACCTTACCGTACAGCCTGGAAGTATGGTGTCCGTGGATACAGGGATATTTTCCTTGATGCCGGCCATATCTGTGAAAATATGTATCTTGCAGGAACGCAGGAGGAATTGGGTATCTGTGCGATCGGGGCATTCAACGATGATGAAACACATCAGGTCCTTCGGTTATCGAAAGAGCAGATTTTTCTGTATGCTGCAGCATGCGGTCATCCAAAAATACAATTGAGATGAAAGAGAGAAAAATCAAATTGAAAGGGCCATTGATATACGAGGATATGTATACCTTAGACAGACAGAACACAGAGACGGAACATGGGAACCCCTCATCTCTCAGACTTTCCAAAAAATGTTGATACATACATCCATAATTACATAAGATTATTTGAGTACTGCAAAATCATCTTAATAAATTACGAAAGCCAATATAAATACATGAAAACAAAATCCCGAATATATGAGATGGGAGGGGTCATCACCGAAGCAAATGGAGATTTCTGTACTCTCCGTCTCCGCCTGCCTGCAGGCATCGTAACTCCCGACCAACTCATCGCGGTCGGGCAGATTGCGCAAAAATACAACCTAGATAATGTACATTTGACGACCCGCCAGACAATTGAAATACCTCATATCAAAATCACCGAACTTGAGATCGTCTCGAATGATTTGCTCGCGAATGGACATGATATCGGGGCAGAACGTGCCGAAGTTGTCAATATCACAGCATGCCCGGGAACAGATAGATGTAAACTTGCCAACATAGATTCACTCCATCTTGCGAAAGAAATAGACAAGAGATATTTCCGGAAAGATATGCCCGGTAAAATTCGTATTGCCATTTCCGCATGCCCCAATGCCTGTACCAGCGAAACACTCAACGAGATCGGAATTACAGGTCTTAGAAAGCCAATCCGGGAGGAAGGTCATTGTACCGGTTGCGGAACATGTGTACAGTTCTGCCGGGAAGATGCAATCGAAGTCCGTGATGGACGTATTGTCATGATGGATGAACGCTGTCTAAACTGCGGAACATGTATCCGATCCTGCCTCTATGGTCTTTTGGAAGCCGAAGCAACTGCCTACAAAATCACCTTCGGCGGGAGACGGGGCAGACATCCGAAAGTAGGTATGAATCTTATTACTGTTAATTCTGAAGAGGCAGTTCTTCTTGTGGTAGATGCAATCATTGATTGGATTTACCGCTTTGCACGACTTGATATTCCCGTTGTAAGCCAACTGGGGAAAGATCTTAAAATTGAGGAGATCAAAGAAATCCTGAAAAAGAAAATTCCGGCAGAGTCAATAGTAGCAGAATAAAAAATACTTTTTTTTGTAAAGAAATTGAAAAATCTGATTAATCTTCGATTTTTCGGAAAAGACCTGGTTTACTTTTCGGGACTAAACAAAGAGGACATACCCATGTATTGGGTAGCTTCTCATATTTTGTCCCAGGGGGAACACCATGGGCTGGATCGCCTACATCTTCATCAAAAATGTACGAACAAAAGATGCAAATATACTTCGCCATTTTATCTTTTCAGCTTTTTCTCTGTCATTTTCTCACGAACCTCGTCAATGTAGAGAATTTCTTCCAACTCCATTCCACAGAGACAATATCCCTGTCTATCCATAACGAAGACGGGATATGTTGCAACATCAGCAGGGATGGCCTCGGTCGGAATCTGCCTTACATGAAGCAGATAGGGCATGGTAAGGCCGATGTGTGCTGTGAGTTCCTTTAAATCCCGAATCCAGCGAGCAAGCTGACGGATATCCGCCTTATCCCACTGAAGAATACGGTTAAGGGTTTGATAGGAATCACGTTCATACACTAGATGATTATCAGCAAGCTGAGCATTTACTGCGTCTTCATACGTGATCATCCATTTCTCTAAATCATCAGAAGCTCCTAAGAAACCATCTGCATATGTGCGAAGTTCTTTTTTGTAGGCTGCATCTGTAGATATATCGGATGCTTCTTCAACCACATGAATCATATCCATAATTTCCCCATGGATCCGGCGAAGATCTTCAAAGGCACGGGGTAATTCATCATGTAAATCTGTACTGAAAAAAACAGCTTTTTTCTGATCAGTCATCTTTATCTCCAAAAAATATGTTCTGAAGAGTATTATTTCTTCAGATAGAGGTTGGTAAATATTTGTACGCCCTTGGATGTGGGATGGCGTTCACCAAGGTCACCAATGTAGTGTGCATAAACAGCTTTGACACCGTCTACTTCCTTTTCCACATCATCAACGTACTTGTAGCCGGGCATCATGAAGTCAATAGTGCCATTGACGAACACATCACCTTTGACAGACTGACCGCCAACACGGCCTTCGACATTGCCTTTGACAATGATTGTTCCACCCTCACCATGGGTGTGGACGTGAATAAATGCATCGCCACCGACAATGATAGTTCCACCGCGCATAAAGGTACCAATATCGTTACCGACATTGCCCGTAACACGGAGAACACCGCCGGTCATACCACGCCAATCACCGCGGTATGCGGAGCCGACATGATTCAGGCAATCTCCATTGATGGTAAGTTCACCACCTGCCATTGCAATTCCAGTAAAGGAATCAGCATTGCCGTTAACAGTGATCTTGCCACCAATCATCCAGCCACCGGTGTACATATCTACATTGCTGTTGATAATGATTTCACCTGCAGTCATTTTCTGACCGATACGCTTTACACGTGTCCAGTCACCATTTAAGACGATTTTGGTCTCTTCTGCAGTTGCACCTGATGCACCTTCAATCTTAGCGAACGACGCAAGCGGATACTTGATTTTTCCTTCGGAAATTTCAATTGCACCGATTGCTTCGATGGATTTTCCTGCAAACTGATCTGGAGTTACCAAATCGGCTTCAAGGAACAGCTGAGGCTGTTTTACCAGAGTAATTGTTACTGTGTTCATGATATCTCCAATTACTCCGTAATGTCCACTTTGATTGCGTACGGGTTGTGTACGTGTTCATCAAAGACGGCGTAGTTCTCAAGGTCAACTGTGTAAGAATGCAGGAATTTGTCGCGAATATCACGTTCAACCTGCTTGTTCTCTGGAACAATGGAGTTCACCCATACAGTCTTCTTTGGCATGCTGTAGTTAACGATCTCGTGATTCTCAACACAGAGTACACCATCTTTGAAGAATGCAAAGACGTTCCCAAACGCAGTTTCATACTGTTCGGGATCACTTGGGAGGTTCTCCGGGTCAACATCGTAGACAGCGACGTTGGCATTCATGCCTGTCTTTAAGCTACCATAGAGATGGGAGAAACCAAGTGCCTTTGCAGGACCTGAACGGGTCATCTGGGCAAGCTCGTAGAGCGATATTTCTTTGTCAGAGAGTTCACCAATATAGGTGGTGTCGATGACTTTGTCGCCGTACTTGAGTTCGTTTGCAATGAGATCGTTACGTGCTTTTGCAGAAAGGAGCCACTTGTAGATTCTTGGATATCTCCAGAATGGTCCTGCGTTCGGGTGATCAGTAGTAATGAAACACCGGTCTTTATCTTTGGCAAGGAGCGAAAGTTCCAGACCGATTGCCCACTGTGCTCCAGCGATGTAGGTCTTCGGGTCGTAGATGAATGGAACGACACCAGCTGCAGTCTCAAGTTCAATGTCGACATTGGTCCACTTGAGGTGGTTGAGGTGGGTCAGATGATACTCAAACGGTCCGTCTGCCGTCATTGTGGTGGTTTCATCAAGAGTGACATTACCAGTATCAATGGTCAGACCCTTCTGCTTGTTGACGTAGTCCATGACTTCCTTGGATTTGGATTCAAAGGAACTGGACTTGAATGAGTCTCCGCCATAGCAGTGGAACTGAAGGTGAGTGTGGTGCATAACCTGCTCACGACCGAAGTCGTTGTTTGGCTTGTAGCCTTCAACGAGCTTGAGGGTATCGAGAGTGGTGGTGTAGTTACCCGGATTACCAAGGTTGTTGGTATGAACGTGGATTGAGTGAGGGAGTCTGAGATACTCGTTGGTCTCAATTAATCCTTTCATAATTTCAGCCGGAGTGATGTCAAAGTAAGGAACTTTGTCATGGATGGTGATACAGTTAAGACCCCAGCCCCATGCTTCTGTTCCTCCGGGGTTGACACACTTGAGTGCATATCCACGGGTAGCGTTCAGCATCCAGGAAGTATATGCTCCAGCGTTCTCGGTTTCGTGATTCTTTAAGTATTCTAGTAAGAACCAGTTGTTACCGACAACCGGCATTGCTGCTTCATCAATGATTGGTGTGTCACGGATTTCTTCGTGAACATGTGCTGCCTCAAGTGGCGGCATTGCTGCTTCCATGACGAAGCCATACCCCATACGGGCATAGTCGTATCCGGTCTTTACAACAGATGGAACGGAGAAACCCATCTCCATTCTCAGATTCGACTTTCTATTTGGGGACTTGAAGAGCTTGTCTTCCGGACGGAAGAGACGACCTGCATCTACTTTCGGTCCAGCAACGTGGGAGTGGATATCGACACCGCCAGCCATGACGGTTTTGCCGGTTGCATCAACAACTTTGGCAGCCTTGCTGACTTTGTCAACAATTTTGCCGTCTTTGATGCAGATATCCATCTTCTGACCGTTGATACCCTGGGTAGGGTCGATTACACATCCATTTTTGATGATGTATTCGGTCATTCGTAGACCTCCTTTACAGGTCTGACATCAGCAAGAGGAGTTGCATATTCCCATTTACCATCAGATTCGACACCGGCGTTCTTGAGTTCCTGCATACGTTCGTAGATCTTGTCAAAGAGCTGCTCATCAGTCAGGATACCGTTAAACGGCTTAATAACTGATCGATACTGGATTGGGACGTTGTCCATACGATAGCATATACCGCCGGTTTCTACACCAACGATTGCAACTGGGATGTGGACATCTGAGACAGTTGCAGCCATATTAACGGATGGATCAATAGTTACCATCGGGACGGAACCACCGATTTTCTCAAATGCACGGATTGGGAAGTGTGCCCCTGCATCAGTTCCGATGTTGATGAATGCATCAATTTCACCACGGTTGGCGAGATCCACTGAAGAGGTCTCTCCCGGGTTCATGTGTGCGATAGAGCCTTTGGTCAAGTCAATACAGTATGGGAAGCCAAACTGCCATGCCCATACGACACCGGGACCTGCAATATTGTAGTGTCCACGCATTGCCATGATAGTACATTTGGTGACCTCGTTGATATCACGAACAAGATTGATTGCAATATCAACATTGTGGTTACGACCATCAGAGTGACAGAGGCCCATTCCAAAGAAGATGTGGACATAGCGTCCTGCTTTGATAACATCGCAAACTTCAAGAATCTTTTCTTTTGGAATACCTGCAACAACAGCCGGAAGGTCAGCTCCATGCCCATGCATCACCATACGGAATGCATCAAACAGGTCATAGTCATGACCCTGTTGAACCTGAAGGAAGTGGTCTGCGCACCGTGCAGTATCAGTGTATCTTGGATCAACAACAATGACCTTTCTTCCACGTGCTCCTTTTCCGGTGAAAAATCCACGTGGGAAGACACCATATCTGGACATGTGGCGCGGGTGTGCATGTGCCGGGTTAGAACCCCAGTAAACGACAACATCCGCACGGTTCTTAACTTCACCAAGAGTACATGATGGATATCCAGTATCAAAAATTGCCAGGAAAGACGATCCGTGACAAATTGATGCACAATTATCAAGAACTGCACCTGCATCTTCTGCAACACGACCTGCTGCTGCCATTCCTTCGCAGTTGGTTGATCCAAATCCGAAAATGAGTGGCTTCTTTGCCTTTATCAGCATCTTTGCAGTAAAGTCGATTGCTTCATCGTAGGTGATATCCTTATAGGTTCCATCAGGCTGCCGGCGGCGTGGAGACCCCACACGACCCTCGCGGGACGCATGGTGATAAATCTCAGTACCAATAATGCATGCATTCTTGACTTCAATGATCTTGCCGTCATCAACAGTGATTTCGAGATCATCACAGCAAGATCCACAGTATGGGCATGCAACGTGCTTGATTACTTCTTGCATATTTTTAACCTCACATTGGCCAGAGCAACTTACCGTTCCATTTGTTACATGCTTTCTGAACGAGTTCAACTGCTGGAACGATTCTTGCTTCTGGAGCTGGTTCAACAGTAACCGGGAAACCACTGTATTGTGGTTCACCAGTAGACTGGGTCCGTGGCGGGACAACCTGGTTTGCCCAGACACCCTGACGGATGTGACAAAGTCCAGGTGGGCAGGTCTGTCTTCCAATTACGGCTCTGACAAAGACTTCCCCACATTCACTGGTTACTTTGACAACAGTATTTAAGTTGATGTCCATCTCTTTGATGTCGTCAGCATTCATTTCGATAATACTGCAAACATCAAAATATTTCTGGGTGGTCTTCCCAGATTCCATTGCTTCGCCTTCTTCGACGGCTCGCTGGGTGACCATGTTGAGATGTAATGTTTTCATCTTAGAGTCCTCTGCGTTTTCTCTCTTCACCGATAGGCGAGGGGCCGATTTCTTTGACTGTGTTGATCACGTCAGTGATAACAGTTGCCCACTTAGCGCCTTCCGATGCTGACACAAAGGTCATACGGAAGCGTCTGTGTTCGATACCCATGTTGCTGAGGATGCTCTTTACGAGGAACATTCTCTTTGCTGCCTTGAAGTTGCCTGCAAGGTAGTGGC
>Ga0265295_1006498_pt1 | contig 14108 bp, 6 predicted proteins | sample Munlansysbiofilm_FD_192503 | JGI IMG/M metagenome (GOLD analysis project Ga0265295, IMG submission 192503) | Leachate microbial communities from a municipal landfill in Southern Ontario, Canada - Methane capture system biofilm | ecosystem: Engineered > Solid waste > Landfill > Unclassified ... | reverse complement strand
CGACTGGTCAATGGCACAGTGGCTTCTGGAGCTGAGCCCGTGACGGTATCGCTTAAGTGTGTTGCTGAGACGGTGTGCACGGTGCCACAGACGGTCACAATACCGGCGAACGGATCGCAGGTGTATTTCAGCGTAACGGGTGTAGGTGTGGGCAGTACACAGATTGAGGCCACCGCTGAAGGTGCCACGGCAGCTGCGCCCTTAGCGGTTGATGCGATAGAGCCACAGGTCAACTTTATCAACTTAGATAATAACCGTACCACGGCCAGTGTCCGTGATGATTTCTACATCAGTCTCTCAGTTCCGGGGGCGTATTGGTCTAGTGATCAATATGCAGTGCAACCGTTGACGGTTAATTTGGCTCTTATCGATCAGGAGCCAGCGGGTGTCGTTAATGGTATTTACACAGCCAATAGCGGAGGTGAGTTGGTCACCCAAGCGGTTATTCGCGAGGGGCGAAGCACCAGTTATTACAATGGTTCTGATTTACGCCATATTGCACAGCCTATTAAAGAGGGCTCCTACCGAGTGAGTGCGGACGTTGTTGGAGTGACCAGCGGTAAGTCAGCCGTACAAACGGTGCTTAGTGCAGACCAAGGCTTGCAGCTTTATCAGTACAACGGTCGTGACAAGGTGATGGTTGGCAAAGGTTTGCGCACATACACCAATGAGGTTCGCGTGCGTCGACTGGTCAATGGCACAGTGGCTTCTGGAGCTGAGCCCGTGACGGTATCGCTTAAGTGTGTTGCTGAGACGGTGTGCACGGTGCCACAGACGGTCACAATACCGGCGAACGGATCGCAGGTGTATTTCAGCGTAACGGGTGTAGGTGTGGGCAGTACACAGATTGAGGCCACCGCTGAAGGTGCCACGGCAGCTGCGCCCTTAGCGGTTGATGCGATAGAGCCACAGGTCAACTTTATCAACTTAGATAATAACCGTACCACGGCCAGTGTCCGTGATGATTTCTACATCAGTCTCTCAGTTCCGGGGGCGTATTGGTCTAGTGATCAATATGCAGTGCAACCGTTGACGGTTAATTTGGCTCTTATCGATCAGGAGCCAGCGGGTGTCGTTAATGGTATTTACACAGCCAATAGCGGAGGTGAGTTGGTCACCCAAGCGGTTATTCGCGAGGGGCGAAGCACCAGTTATTACAATGGTTCTGATTTACGCCATATTGCACAGCCTATTAAAGAGGGCTCCTACCGAGTGAGTGCGGACGTTGTTGGAGTGACCAGCGGTAAGTCAGCCGTACAAACGGTGCTTAGTGCAGACCAAGGCTTGCAGCTTTATCAGTACAACGGTCGTGACAAGGTGATGGTTGGCAAAGGTTTGCGCACATACACCAATGAGGTTCGCGTGCGCCGACTGGTAAATGGCAAAGTGGTTTCTGGAGCTGAGCCCGTGACGGTATCGCTTAAGTGTGTGGCTGAGACTGTGTGCACGGTGCCACAGACGGTCACAATACCGGCGAATGGATCGGAGGTGTATTTTAGCGTAACGGGTGTAGGTGTGGGCAGTACACAGATTGAGGCCTCCTCTCCTAGTTTTGATGCGGGACACATAACTGTTGAAGTGATCACCCCAGAGCTTTATTTCTCCACGCAGCCGCCAGCATCGTTACAGGCAGGTCGCTCATATAGCAGTGTTCGGTTGCAAAGCTATGTTACTGGTGCAACTTGGCCTAACAATCAGATGGCTGCAGAGCCCATGACTATCACCCTGACCAGTGCTGTTCCATCGGTGGCTACTGTTACACCAGAAGCCAACTGGCCCGCGGGTCAAGTCAGTTCGGGAACAGCTGCAGTAACAGGTGTTTCACCTGGACAAACCACCTTTACGGCTAGCTCGCCGGGCTTCAAGCCCGTGACCAGTAATACCGTGACGATCACCCCTTGAGGAGAGCAGCCGTGTTGACCCAGATGACTGATCTTTTCAAGCGCATAAGCCTTAAATTGCAGAGAACTAAGTCCAATTGGAGGCATATACTGGCGACTTTGTGTCTGATGCTTTTTATGGTTCCGGGGCAGGCAGCCGATACGGCACAGCTAACCATTACTGATGGTGTAGTCGTCAAGTTTGGTGCTGGAGCAGGATTGCATGTCCGTAACGGCTTAAGTACTGGTGAAAACGTCATTTTAACTAGTATATCGGATGATCAAACCGGTGGGCAGGTGAGCGAAATAGCGACTTCAGCAGCAGCTGGAGATTGGTTAGGTGTGATAATTGAGTCAAGCGTATTGCCCAGCGGCTTGAGTCTTGATGGGCTCAGCGTGCGCTATGCGGGTGGTAGCGAAGGTTTGCCCGCACATCTTAAGGGTAATGCAGGTCTTAGCCTCTCGGGCGGAGCTTATCACTTTAAAAAGCTGCAGCTGTCTAACAATATTGCAGGCGTACGTATTGTAGGAGCGGGATCGCCCAGTTTCAGTCAGATACAACTGAAAGATAACTTAGTGGGTTTGCAGGCTGAAGAGGATGCTGCGCCTATTATTACTGAGTCTAATATTACAGGCAATATAAACTATGGCGTGCGTAACTTGCAGCCGGGAACAGTAGTCAATGCTAAAGGTAACTGGTGGGGGCATGCCTCTGGCCCGAAAGATTTAATTAACAATTTGAAGGGTCAGGGCGATGCAGTCAGTGCTGGCGTAGATTATGGACAGATCTTACAAGCCGAACCCGTGCTTGCTTGCACCATTACGCCCGTAAGTGGTTACGTAAGTATCACCCGCACAATCAGACTTCAACTTGATTGCCCACAGGCGGCGCAGTATAGATTGGCCGAAACACAAAGTGACTTGGCTGCTCAGTCTTGGCACGATATGACAGGCGTACCGACTATGGTGACTTATGATTTGCTAGGCGGTGCTGGCGATAAAATGCTGTATGTAGAGTTTCGCGCTGTCCAGGGCAGTACCAATATCTTTGCTTTATCTCAACCTGTTGCTTTTGCACCAACAGGTCCTGCAGTGCAGTTCGAGCAGCCTGAAGCTGGTGCTGTGCTGACGGATGACGCTATGATTTCGGTAGCAGCGGTTGATGCCGACGGCATTGGGCAGGTCGAGTTGCTGGTGAATAGCAAGCGTTTGGCTGTGCTGAAGAGCGCACCTTATCAAATCATTTGGCAATTGGCGACAGTACCGAATGGAGCCTATACGTTGACGGCTCGCGCTACTAGCGTAATGGGATTAGTCAGTACAGCTACGCGTCAGGTTACAGTTCAGAAAGTTGCTGGCAGCAGTGGTCCAGCCGTTGCATTAAGCTTTTCTGGTGCACCGCTGGCTTCAGGTACAACTATTACCCTGCCTGGCGTATTGGCTATTCAGGCCGAAAGTCCAGTAGGTATTACGCGCATTCAGGGCTCTATTGACGGAATTCAGATATTCAACCAGACATACGGTAACGCCAATCCGGCAATTGCCAGCCAATTTATTGATTTTGCACAGCTGCCTAATGGCAATCATGTGCTGGTCGCTACAGTAACTGATGCAGATGGTGGCACGACAACTTTGACCATACCGTTTGTGTTGAACTTGAGTGCACCGCCGTCACCTAGTATTACTTCACCAAACGATGGTGCAATAGTCACTTCGCCCACAATTAGCGTTTCGGGTAGTGCCATGGCTGGTGCTCAAGTACAGTTATATTTGAATGGCTCCCCTGTAGATAGCTCCATAGCAGTCAGCACTACGGGTGGTTTTTCAACCCTTTTAACCTTAACTGAAGGTGAGCATCAGCTTACGGCTCGAGCTAGCAATAGTCGTGGTCAGAGTGAACCAAGTGCAGCGGTACGCGTCACCTACACTCCCAGTGCGCCTACCGTGGAGTTTATTAATCCTGCTGAAAATGCAGTTCTTAGTGCTGACTCCTTAGTAGAAGTGAGTGCTATTGATGCTGGAGGTATTGCTAAAGTTGAGCTCTACGCTAACGAGCAGCTGCTCGATACTCTCAGTGCCGCGCCTTGGAGCACAAACTGGGAGTTAGAAAGTATTGCTGACGGTGACTATACTTTGCGGGCAGTCGCCAGCAACACAACTGGCAAGACAGCTGAGGCTTCCCGTGCTGTTAAAGTGCAAAAGCATATTACACCTCCACCCGCCCCTCCGCTGCCTTATGTTGTACGTAATGTCAGCATTACACCCCAGATGTCCTTCGGCCATACGCCCATTCAGATTAGTGGAGAAGTGGTTACTAGCGTCGGGGCAGAACCGGTTGCGACGCCGACGTTACGTATGGTTTTGCGTGTGCAGGGCTTCGAGCGACGTTTGAACCTAGTGGGTGACGCTAATGGTCAGTTCAACTACACCTTCGCACCTCAGTCCAACGATGCTGGCACCTATGAAGTGCGTATAGTCCATCCTGATGATGTCGATTACGCCAGTCGGGCGGTTAATGGCAGCTTTACCATTAACCGCCTGAGTGCTAATTACAGTCAGTACAGACTCAATGCTATTCGTGGTTTTGCCAGTAGTGCGATTGTTAATGTAAAGGCAAGTGTGGGAACCGGTGCCAGTGGTGTCCATTGGAAAGCTTTGCCCGCAGATCAGCCCTCGGGAAGCTTGCCGCCAGGCATCATTTTAGAAATGGGAGAACCCATTGATATTACTCCAGGAGCCAGCGCACCCATGAGCATCAAGCTTAATAGCAGCGGTGCAGCGGGAGCGGCCGGGGTAGTTATTTTGAAACTGTTTGCCAATGAAAGCGGAGCAACTCCGCGTGCTGAGCTACGCCTAGATTATCAATTACACGAAGCGCGCCCTGGATTGGTACCAAGTCCTACAGCATTAGAGATAGGTGTGCAGCAAACCAAAACTGCCAGTGGGCAAATCACCATTACCAACAAGGGGTACAGCCCTGCACAAAACGTACAAGTGCAGTTGCTCAATCGCGAGGGGAGTGCGCCACCGGCTTGGGCAAGTCTAATTTCCAGTCCTAGCATCGGTGTTATCGACATCGGTGAATCTACCGTAATCCAGATTAGCGCGAGTCCTGGAACTGATGTCTCCGATGGTTATTACCAGCTGCAACTCAAGATTACTGCCGATAACGATGGTGGCGGTAGCGTTCCGGTGACTATTGCGGTCGTACGTGACGGGCAGGGAGGTGTGCGTTTCAAGCTGGTTGATATTTACACCAACACACTTGATGCTCAAGGAAAACTCATCGAAGGCCTGAGTGGTGCGCGAATAACCCTGCAAAACGAAGCATTGACCGGTGATATTCGTAACGTCACCACCAATGCTGCAGGCATCGGTGAGTTTGCCGACATCCCGCCTGGTAATTACCGTTGGAGAATCAGTGCACGCAACCACAGCGACGCGAGTGGCAGAGTGAGTATAAATGCTGGCTTGACAGCGAACGAGAGGGTATTCCTTGACTATCAAGTGGTGAGTATCGAGTTCAGTGTTACGGAAACAACCATTCGAGATGAATACGATATCGTTTTGGAAGCCACCTATCAAACTCAAATACCTGCGCCAGTGGTGCTGCTTGAGCCATTAAGTATCAACTTACCAGCCATGCAGCAAGGTGAAGAGTTTGCTGGTGAGTTGACGCTGAGCAACTATGGTTTGGTACGTGCCGATAACCTTAAATTTGCTTTGCCTGCCAGTGATACTAATTATAAGTATGAGTTTTTTGGTGACATGCCCACAGAGCTGCCAGCAAAAAGCCGTGTGGTTATTCCGTATCGCATCACTAGTATGCAGGCGGTACAAAGATCCCGGCAATTAAACATGCAGCCAGCTAACGAGATGAAATCGTTGGGCGCCGAACACCAGCCAGCGGCACAGATGCAGGAAACTATTCGCCAGTTTTTGCTTACAGGTAACAGTCCAGCGATGAGTAGGAGTGGTGGTACAGCTACTGCTCAAGCAGCTGCGAAAGCCGCTAGTTGTTCCAGTTATCATACGCAGAGCTGCGTAACCTATGACTACGAATGTGCTTCGGGTGATATTGCTAGTAGCTCGACTTGCTCCAGTATTAGTCGTGTTACGGGTAGTTCATGCGGCTCATCCGGTGGTGGTAGCGGTGGGTCGGGCAATGGGGGCTGGGGCGGCGGTGGTTGGGGTGGCGGCTGGGGCGGTGGTGGAGCTGCGATTCCGCTGACGCCGAGCTGTACGCCGAGTTGTGATGGCCCAAGTTGTCGTTGCCAGGGAGGGTTTTAAATGTCAGTTAGTCAACCCACTCAACAGGAAAATAAGAATAAGGATGTTAGTCAAATGCAAAACAATTCCGAGACATCATTTACTTTAATTGATGAGACAAACAGGGCTGTAGCGTTGTTGCAACGGTTGCTGCTGCCAGCTTTCTTCCTGTTGTTTCTGTTATCTCTACTGGGATCCTCTTGGGCTCAAGCCGGTGTCAGTCAATCGGTACGCTTGCCCAACCAAGAATATACCGAGAGCAGTGAAGATATTAAAGTGAAGGTGTTGGGTGGGCATGTCCGCATCAACCGCAGCTGGGTTGCTGGTCAGTGGTATTTGAATCCTGCATGGGCCAATTTACGCTTTTTGCCTGATCCACTGGGCGGGGTATTGGCCATTGACCGTGCTGGCAGCATGTACAAGCGTACTGCTGGGGGTACCGATACTGATATTTATGCCTTTGGTCCGGACAACTTCATTGCTCGACAGGATACTGGCTGGCGTTGGCACGACCGCCAGGGTCATAGCGTCAATTACGATGAACAAGGCCGCATTATGTCGTATGTCGACATGGCTGGCGTTACGGTCAATTTTTCTTACGATAGTAATGGCATGCTAAACGGCGTGCTCGACCACCACGGCCAGCCTGCACTGAACATTGAAACCGACTCTCAAGGCCGCGTTATTCAAGTCAGCGATGCGCGAGAGCCCAGCCGTAAAGTCAGATACAACTGGAGCGGCAATGGCTCAACGAGCTTGCTGGCTGAGGTCACCGACCTGCTAGGTCATACTTGGAGCTACACTTACAACAGTCACGGTCAGATCACTCAACGTACTGATCCGCTTGGTGCGACTATTCAACTGACCTATATGAGTAATCCGGGCAGTATCCCGAGCTCCCCAGGGTTTGCTGGTATGGGGGCGGGAGGTACTCATCAAGGTGGCTCAGCGGTACCCGTCAGTAGCGGTAGTACCAAAGTCACTGGCCCGAAAGTGGCCCGCGTGGCGAGCTACACCAATGAAGCAGGGGCTATTACCAACTATCGTGTGGAATGGGATCGCACCCGTCAACAATATACCTTGTATACACAAGAGCCGAACGGCCTTGAGCGCACCACCGTTTACGACAAAGACGGTCTTGTTCTACGCAGTCGTGCCGGGGGACTGGTTGATAACGTACGTAGCATCGATAGCAAAACGCAGGAGCGTATTACAGATGCTCGTGGTTTGGTCACAACCTATCAATACAACAGTGCTCGTCAGCCGCTGAAAATTATTTACCCAGATGGCAGCAGCGAAAGTTACGCGTACGACAGCCATGGTCGTAAAACTAAACACATCAATGCATTGGGTGTGACTCAGAGCTGGGCCTATAACACACAAGGCCATGTCACTCAGCATGTTGAAGCCCTAGGACTGCCTGAACAGCGCACGACCCTCAGCACCTACGATCAATACGGTCAATTGATCAGCCAAAGTATCGGAGCAGGCGCCGGCAGCGGTGCAGATGCAGTGACCTACAGCTTTGCCTACGACAGTCACGGTAATCAGATCAAAAGTACCAACCCGCTGGGGCATAGCACCGAGGTTCGCTATAACAGCCAAGGCTTACCATTGAGTCAAACTGATGCATTGGGGCAAAGCAGCCGATATGGCTATGATGCGGCTGGGCATCTGCTCACCGCCACCAATCCACTCAATGAAACGGCGAGTCAAGCCTATGATGCCCGTGGGCGTAACATCACAACCACCAGCGCTGAGGGGCGAGTGCAAACGACTCGCTATGATACTGCTGGGCGTGTGATTGAAATCATCGCTCCAGGTCAAACTCAAGGTCAGGGTACACGCATTGAGTATGACAGCGTAGGCCGTCCCGCTAAGACCATCAGTCCCAGTGGTTTGATCAGCAGCACAGAGTTTGATCAATTGGGTCGGATGGTCAAAACCATAGATCCTGCGGATAACAGTATTCGTTATGAATATGGCGCGTCTGATGCCCCATTGGCCGGCCTACTGACGACGGTGCATTACCCAACTTACAAGGAAACCTATCAATACGACCAGCGTGGTCGCCAGACGGGTATAACTCAGCATTTGGGCGGTAATCAAACGCGTACTCAGCGCCAAAGTTATGATGCTAGAGGTCAGACCGTCAGCAGTACGGATCCTACAGGCAAAACCACTTTATACCAGTACGATGCCCTAGGCCGTTTAACCAAAACCACCGATGCGTTAGCCCAAGCCACAGAACAGACTTGGGATGCTCAGGATAATTTGCTCAGCCTGACTGACGCGGCCGGTAACACGCATCGTTTTGAATACGATACGGCCAGCCAGTTGCTCAAGGAAACTAAGCCGTTGGGTGGAGTCACTCAATATGCTTACAACGAAATAGGTCAGCTCACGCAAAGAATCGATGCGGGCAATCACACAAGAGACTACACCTATGATGCTGTTGGACGCTTGGTTGAAGAGGCGCACAAACTAGGCGGTAGCACACTGGACCAACGCATCCGTTACCAGTTCAACAAAGATGGCCAGCTGACCAGTTATGAACAAACCGATGGCAGCAACCAGCTGATCAGCCGTGCCAGCTATACACTGGACGAGCAGGGTCGAACGGCCAGCAGTAACGTGACCTACGGTAAAACGAGTAGTGTTGACGACTTCAGCTTTAGTACAGGACAACGCTTTAATGCGGACGGTCAACTGCAAAGCCATACCTACCCTGATGGCAGTCAGCAACGCTACGTCTACACGCAAGGTCAGCTCAGTACAATCACGTTGCCTAACCAAAGTGAAATCACTTATGAGAACTATAACTGGGTGATGCCGGAACACATCAACACACCTGGAGCCAGTAAAACGCTGACGTATGATGCGCTGCTCAGACCTGTGCGTATTGAAATTAAAAACCAGCAGGCGCACCTATTGGCTCAACGTTTGTATCAGTACGATGCCACCGGCAATATCAGCCAGATAGAGTCTGACCTTGGTGTCACCGAATACGGCTACGACAAACTGGATCGTTTAATCCAAGCGAACCCCAGCACTGCACTGCAAGCCTTAAATCTGCCACAAGAGCAGTACAGCTACGATCCGGTCGGCAACCGCACGGTCAGCGCTCATCAACCGGGCAACTGGACATATAACGCCGACAACCAATTAACACAGTACCCGAGCCTGAAGCCCTTTAGTCTCGGTGCCAGCCCTGTGGAAACTCAGGTCAGTTATAGCCCGCAGGGTCATACACAACAGGAAACCAACGCTCAAGGAACAAAAGATTATCGCTACAACGCCGCTGAGCGCTTGATTGGCTTCACTAATACCTTGCAAGGCCAAAGCGAGCCCAGCATTGAAGCGCACTACCGCTACGACCCATTTGGACGCAGAATCTCAAAAACCGTTACACAAAATGCAAGTAGCAATAGCAGCACGACTTGGTTTATTTACAGTGAGCAGGGCTTAATGGCCGAAGCGAACGAGCAGGGTGAATTGATCAAGGCGTATGGCTTCAATCCGGTAGCGGCTCAGCAAGGGTTGTGGAGCACAGACCCTATTTGGCAGGCTAACGTAGCGGACAATCAATTAAACAGCGCAGAAACAACGTATCACTATCTGCATACCGATCACTTGTACACACCGATACTGGCCACTAATAAAGAAGGCAGTATCACGTGGAAGGCCGTGCAAGAAGCCTTTGGTGCTATGAGCGCGCTGAACCAGAGCCGCATCATCATGAACTTGCGCTTTCCGGGGCAGTATTATGATGCAGAAACGGGTACGCATTACAACTTCCATCGGGACTATAGACCGAATGCAGGGCGGTATGTACAGAGCGATCCGATTGGGTTAGGTGGTGGGGTTAATATGTATAGTTACGTTGATTCTGGCCCTGTTTCACAAATTGATCCAACTGGCTTGGTGAGATGGTCAGCTCAAACTATAGGAGGGGCTCGCGGATTCCTTTATGCATTTACTGGGGGAGCGGAGGTTATGAGGTTTTCAAGTACTTGCCAAAATGGTAATTCCTGTGTGGTTTATACTGCTGTAGTGGTGGTTGGAGTTGGGATTGGTACACCAATTGGAATTACGATGGATATTCGAGGAACGACATACATTGATGGATTTAGCGAGCCTAGCCCTTCTTCAATTGGTGGTGTAGCTGTCAAACAGGGTTGTCAGGCAGTGATCGGAAGAGGCGTGGTGAGTGGCATGCTTATCGTGGTAGGAAATACTGTTAATGAGTCGAAATTTTCATTCCCAAATATTAATACGGTAGGATTTGATATTAGCTGCCAAGCATCAGTAGGAATTTCGGCTGTTTTCTATTCCGATTGTGATTGTGGGAATGGCTGCGCATGAGTACTTTAGTAAGCAAACTTAAAGGAATATATAAGGCTGCACTTTATATCTCTTTGCCAGTTTTTTTGGTTGATGCTTTTACGGCACCCAAAAGCTTCAGTTTTCCACTGGGACCGATTGTGTTTGCACTTATGGCTGTATTTAGTCGATATTTATTACAATACCTGATTGATAGGTATGGGTTGAAGGTGAATAAAGATGAATTTTATAATATTGGTGTGGTATTTATGCTTTCCTGTGGCGTAATGGGAATTGTGCTTGGGTTGCTTTATATAATTTTTGTGCCGATTAAATGAGAGTGTAAATTAAGACGCAGCAGGTAAAACGCATCGTTTTGAATACGACAAGGCTAGCCAGCTGACCAGTTATGAACAAACCGATGGCAGCAACCAGCTGATCAGCCGTGCCAGCTATACACTGGACGAACAGGGTCGAACGGCCAGCAGTAACGTGACATACGGTAAAGCGGGTAGTGTTGACGACTTCAGCTTTAGTACAGGACAGCGCTTTAATGCGGACGGTCAACTGCAAAGCCACACCTACCCTGATGGCAGTCAGCAGCGCTACGTCTACACGCTAGGTCAGCTCAGTACAATCACGTTGCCTAACCAAAGTGAAATCACTTACGAGAACTATAACTGGGTGATGCCGGAACGCATCAACACACCTGGAGCCAGTAAAACGCTGGCGTATGATGCGCTGCTCAGACCTGTGCGCATTGAAGTTAAAAACCAGCAGGCGCACCTATTGGCTCAACGTTTGTATCAGTACGATGCCACCGGCAATATCAGTCAAATTGAGTCTGACCTTGGTGTCACCGATTACGGCTACGACAAACTGGATCGTTTAATCCAAGCGAACCCCAGCACTGCACTGCAAGCCTTAAATCTGCCACAAGAGCAGTACAGCTACGATCCGGTCGGCAACCGCACGGTCAGCGCTCATCAACCGGGCAACTGGACATATAACGCCGACAACCAATTAACACAGTACCCGAGCCTGAAGCCCTTTAGTCTCGGTGCCAGCCCTGTGGAAACTCAGGTCAGTTATAGCCCGCAGGGTCATACACAACAGGAAACCAACGCTCAAGGAACAAAAGATTATCGCTACAACGCCGCTGAGCGCTTGATTGGCTTCACTAATACCTTGCAAGGCCAAAGCGAGCCCAGCATTGAAGCGCACTACCGCTACGACCCATTTGGACGCAGAATCTCAAAAACCGTTACACAAAATGCAAGTAGCAATAGCAGCACGACTTGGTTTATTTACAGTGAGCAGGGCTTAATGGCCGAAGCGAACGAGCAGGGTGAATTGATCAAGGCGTATGGCTTTAATCCGGTAGCGGCTCAGCAAGGGTTGTGGAGTACAGACCCTATTTGGCAGGCTAACGTAGCGGACAATGAATTAAACAGCACAGAAACAACGTATCACTATCTGCACACCGATCACTTGTACACACCGATACTGGCCACTAACAAAGAAGGCAGTATCACGTGGAAGGCCGTGCAAGAAGCCTTTGGTGCTATGAGCGCGCTCAAAAGCCAGAGCCGCATCAGCATGAATTTGCGCTTTCCAGGGCAGTATTATGATGTGGAAACGGCTACGCATTACAACTTCCATCGGGACTACAGGCCGAATGCAGGGCGGTATGTGCAGAGCGATCCGATTGGGTTAGAAGACGGAGGAAATACGTATAGCTATGTTGAAAATAAGGTCCTAAATTATATTGATTTTGAAGGGCTAACTAAGTGGTACATTTCATGGGGTGTAGGAGGATCAGTTGGTCACGCTATAGTTGGTGCGAGCGTTTATAGACTTCATTTTTTTGATCCGATTCGAGCTAAAACCTGTAGTTACACTGTGTATTGTGCAGGTATAGGCGTTGGTACGCCTGAGGTGGCTATTTGGTCGCCTCCAATAATATGGGATGATGGCGAAGGTGATTGTAATAGTGATTGTAAAAAACATGAAGGATATGGACTTCAATCGTTTGCTGCGCTTATGCTTGTTTCAGGAGTTTCAGCAGGGTGGACGGATATTCCGAATGGCCCAAGATTACGAGGAGATGTTATTAATTTTGATGCCGGAGCAATAAAGGCTGGAACTGGTATAAATTATTGTAGGTTTTCTCTTGATTGAGGTAAGTATGTGGACACTTGTTTTATTATTGCTAATTAGTATTGTTATGTTTTTTTACTCTGAGAGAATTACCTCATCTTTTTTAGGTTTTTTTTCACAATACCCGATTATTCGCTTGGCACCAAAGAGTCAACATCAAGCAAATTCAAACTATATAAGGATAGGTTCGGCTGTGTTTATTTTTATATTTTTGTTTTTAATTTTTTTGGAAATTAAATTGTAATTATCTGCTTTGGCCTCCTTACAAAACTTATGGTTATTGGACTAAAAGCTCTGTTTTCTCATTATAGTTATGTGGCTCTTCGCATTTAAGGGTGTAGAAAAAATCTGACCGGCTGGAAAAGGAGTCGAGGATCTTAGAAAATGTAAGCTCTCACACCAACAAAAACTAAGCCCCCGACGTGAACAATCTTACCTTTTCTAGCCCTGATCTTTCCAGCTTTTGCCAACTCAATAACCTCGGCCTGACTGCCACTGGACAACATCTTTGTGCAGAGCGCGCCGTCATCGAATGTCGTTTCACCAAAGCACCTGAGCCGTGCCCCAAGTGCGGGGCTGCTGGCGTTTCACGCGGTACTGTCGATAGACATCTTGCCCACGCGCCTTACGGGCAGCGGCCATCCAGATTGCTGCTGCGTATTCGTCGCTGGAGTTGTGTTTGCGGCTGTTTCTGGCATGAAGATACAAACAGTGCAGCACCTCCACGTTCAAAGCTTTCATATGGGGCGATACGCTGGGCATTGGCTGCTATCGTGCTGGATCATCTGTCGGTATCTCGTGTTGCGAGCCAGCTTGATGTTGCATGGCACACCGCTAATAACGCCATTATCAACGAAGGACGGCGCCTGCTTTTTAATGACTCGACACGTTTTGACGGTGTGACCGTGCTGGGCGTGGATGAGCATGTTTGGCGACATACACGCTGTGGTGACAAGTACGTCACCATCGTGGTTGACCTTACGCCCGTGCGTAACAAAAACGGGCCGGCCCGCTTGCTCGATGTGCTGGAAGGCCGCTCCAAGCAAGCCTTTAAACATTGGCTGAAGAGTCGTCCCAAACTGTGGCGTGACCAGATCGAAAGCATTGCCATGGACGGCTTCACGGGGTTTAAATCTGCGGCGCAAGAAGCCCTGCCTCAAGCCCAAACCGTGCTGGATCCTTTCCATGTCGTGCGCTGGGCAAGCAACATGCTGGATGAATGCCGCCGGCGTGTGCAACACGGCATCCTGGGCCGCAGAGGGCGTAAAAATGACCCGCTCTACAAAAGCCGTCGAACGCTACTGACCCGGATCAGCTACCTGTCTGACGCCAACAAAAAGCAGCTGTTCCGTAAGCGTAACAACAACCCCACATAGCTAGCACCTTTTTCATGCCGTAAGTTACCCGTTTTAATAAACGAGGTGATCTATGAGCCGTAAATATCGCAATACAGCGCAGTGGTTGGAATTAATCGAA
>Ga0265295_1006496_pt1 | contig 14108 bp, 18 predicted proteins | sample Munlansysbiofilm_FD_192503 | JGI IMG/M metagenome (GOLD analysis project Ga0265295, IMG submission 192503) | Leachate microbial communities from a municipal landfill in Southern Ontario, Canada - Methane capture system biofilm | ecosystem: Engineered > Solid waste > Landfill > Unclassified ... | reverse complement strand
AAAGGCTAAAACCCGAAAGTTTTAGCCTTTTGTCTTTTTCTGGTGCCGAAGGGGAGACTCGAACTCCCACAGCCATACGGCCACTAGGTCCTGAACCTAGCGTGTCTACCAATTCCACCACTTCGGCCTTAACAGGTGGTTGTATATCAGATAGAATCTGGCATTGCAACGAAAAACCCTGTGGTCCTGCCAAGATTTATGCGCCAGTCCGATGTTGAATTGGCTCCAATACGAGACCTATTTTTTCCCCATAATTGCGCGGGCAATACTGTGGGTATGGTCACCGATTTTCTCGAAATTATGCAAAATATCAATAAAGATAAGTCCAGGAACTACGGAACATTCACTCGTATTAAGCCTAGTAATGTGATGCTGGCGGTATTGCGCCTCCATATCATCTATGCTGTTTTCCAGCGCGTAGGTCTGGGTCTCTATATCTGTTTTGCGATTTTCCAATGCAGTGGTTACATAGTCTAAAAACTCTTGGGTTTTAGCTGCCAGCGTATCAATTTCGGCGTTGGCGACATCGGAAAAACTGACTTTTTTATCAATTTTACGTTCGTTTTCTTCCCATAGATTTTCGCAGTAGTCGCCCACTTTCTCCAAGTCATTGACCATGTGCATTAACGAAGAGACCTCTTTTGAGGCTTCCTGAGTAATGGGCTTTTGCGAAATAGCAACCAGAAAATTTAGTATCTCTTTCTGGAGCATGTCGAGCATGTCCTCTATTTTACGTAGTTCTTTGAGCATGCGCAGATCGTTGCGTTGCAGAAAGTCGATGGTACGGCTCAGGCAGTTCTGAGCAATCTCTGCCATGCGTACGGTTTCGGCGCGGGCTTGGCTCAGAGCCAAGGGGGGAGTTTCAAGCATGCGACTGTCGATATATTTCAGGGGGACATCGAGCTCACCTGGATCACCAGAGATCAACTTGCTTGCAACGGTGGCTAAAATACCGATAAATGGGAGGAATATCAAGGTATTAACAACATTAAACAACGTGTGGGCGTTGGCTATGTGTCTGGCAATGTATGGTTTGTCACCAACATCTAGTCCATATATTGCGGCCTGTTGTTGATTGGTGATAGCAAAATCTGCTATTCCTGGGGTTATCGATTGTATGAGTTGGAGAAAATAAGGGAAAAGGGCAAGCATGTAAGTCACCCCGATTACATTAAACAGCAGATGGCACAGAGCCGTGCGTCTTGCGGCTACGTTGGCACCGATTGCAGCGATGTTTGCGGTTATGGTGGTGCCGATATTTTCCCCCAGAATAACCGCGACACTGCATTCAAAAGTGATTAGTCCACTGCTCGCCAGCGCCAGAGTAATACCAATGGTGGCACTGCTACTCTGCACTATCATGGTAATCAGCGCGCCGACAAGTACGGCCAGAAACAAGTGATCCCCTATCAGAAGAAACACGTTGCTGAGCTCACCACTGTCTTTTATCGGATCAAACGCGGTCTTCATTACCGACAGGCCGTAAAAAATCAAGCCAAAGCCAAGAATAGCTTCCCCGACATATATCCAGCTTTTTTTGCGGCTGAACATTTTCAGCCCTACCCCCAGACCAATGGCAGGAAGGGCAAACTTGGTAATTTTAAACGCTATGAGCTGCGCAGTAATTGTGGTGCCTATATTGGCTCCAAGCACAACACCGATGGCCTGCATCAACGTCATCAGTCCGGCGTTGACAAAACCGATCACCATAACCGTGGTGGCGCTGGAGGATTGAATAATAGCTGTAACAACGATACCTACCATCGTCGCCATTATTCTGTTGTTAGTCAGTGCCGCAAGTACTTTACGCATGCGATCACCAGCGATTTTCTGCAGTCCGTCTGACATTATCTTCATGCCGTACAGGAACAGCCCCAAACCACCGAGCAAACCGAAAATCAGTTGCTGACTAACCATGCCAAAACCTCCAAAGTATTTGGTACGTAGCGATACCTATTTGCTGTAGCGCAGATAACAGGTCAATTGCAAGCAGATGTCTGCGGTCACAGACATTGTTGTTTCACCTGTTGTGTGAAAATTCGATGTCTACGGGCATCGCTCACAAAAAAAGGTGCCTGGGGGCACCTTGATTGTGTAGATAGAATTTTAGAAAAAATATGTCAGGTTGGCAGCAAAAAGGTACGCATCGCTCTTATACGTTCCTGTTTGTATTTCGTTGTCAACATTACGATCATCAAAATCAACCCACATATAGGCGAAGTCAAACACAGCGCGTTCTCCTTTATACCCGAAACCGAAGGTATAATTGTTACGGTCGGAATCGGGCAATTCCGGACCGATGGTACTGTTGGGGATAGGGTTATTATCCCGTGCATATCCCAAGCGCAAAGCTAAGTTTTCTGTCGCTGCAAACTGTAAACCCACACGGTAAGCCCACACGTCGTTCCAGTCTTTACGGTTCAATGAGTCATCAAGGATTGTATTCTCATCAAAGTAGATATCCAAGCTGTCATACGAACTCCAGCCGAAACGATCTGCATCAAATTCTACGGTGAGACGTTCATTTGGCTTTAGCGCTACCCCAAAGCTCCAGGTATCTGGCAGGGTAATTTTTGTTTTAGCTCCGGTGGAATAAACCATATCTGTATAACCTGCTTTCTGCGCGTACACACTGCGACCGATTGTGGTTATTAGATAGTCGGCATCTCCGTCAAAATCGAGTTCAATTTCGCTGCGGTACGCAATCCCTATGGAAACCCATTCACTCGGTTTCCACAGCAAGCCTGCATTGTATCCCCACCCGGCACCATCGGCTTCCATCTCCAGTTGCCCAAGTTGTATTGCCTCCAATCCTGGCATGGGGGCCTGACCTAGCGCATAAGCATCTATACCGGCGGATTTCTCCAGCCACACATCGGCATAGGTGTAGTCAATCCCTACGCCTACAGCCAAATTTAAAGAATCAAAGCGATATGCAACGGTAGGATTTATGTTGATGGGCTTGATGGCAATTTCCTTGATTTCATCCCGAAACGGGCTGGTAGTGTCCCAGCGTTTGGCCAATGGGAATAGGGAGCCAACCCCAATACCAAAAGCCCATGGAGAATCAGCCTTGCTGTAGGTGATATAAAAATTAGGCGGGAAAAAGATGTCGTCACGGGCTTTGGTGTTGACTTGTTGTTCCACCCCCAGACCAGGAGCTCGGTCGCCTAGGCGTGTTGTCCCTTTAAATTCAGTTTCGGGGACATTAATTACCGTAACCCCAAGACTAATCGCGGTACCTTCCTGAAATGCTATTCCTGCCGGGTTATAAAAAACTGCTGATGGGTCATCAGCCTGAGCCACAAAGGCATTGGCCATCCCCATCGCTTTGGCACCTTGCTCACGGATATGAAATCCAGCTCCCATGACCGACACCGGCAATACCAAGCTTACTACCAGCAGGTAAAATATAGCTCTAGCCTTCATCCGTATCTTCCCCCGTATTTGTAACTGTTTCTCCCTTGTGTTTATCTATTTCCAAGGTTTCGTGGCAGAAATACTAAAAACGGGGGTTTTATAACGTTAATAGCGCAATCACGCAAGGGAAAACATTTTTTCAGGGACTAAACTTATCTATTTGGATTTCTTTACCTTATTTGTTGCGTATAGAGCGGCAAAAATAATCCCACCAACAATAACGATCAATAAGATGTCTGCTGCACTCATAAATACCTCCGTCTGATAAGGTGTGCTCAATAGGTCCGATCCGAATCGGGGAAGGTGCTGACCGCACCATCTCGCCCCACATTTTTATATATTTTAATATTATCCCAAGGTTGATCCAGTATCCCATCGTGGATGGCCCAACTACGCCCGCGCACGGTCGAGGCCATATCCGGATTACGAAACGGAGTGGAATTATCCAGACGTTGATACAGAATACCACCCGGTTGAAATTCAGCGTTGATCCAGTGCATGAGTTGTTTGCCGGTGGTGTAGTCAAAACCATAATTTTCGTAGCGAATAGCATTGCTGTAAGACAGCGGTTCCGCCACGATTATATCTACCCCAAGGGATGCGACAAAGCGCTCAAAGCGGCGAAAGAAATTCTTAAAGGTCTTCAACCCACGCCGCACCTGGTAAGGAGATAAGCCGGCGTGCATGGCCTTGATCTCTTCGGCAATATTGCGCCGCAAGGTACCAAATGAATTTTCTCTTCCGTGCTGATCTCGGTCTACATTATACCGGGGTGCATCAGGATCGTTAATCAGACAAAAGGACAACTCCAACTGGCGAAAATGGGTGTCAGCCACCTCCACAAAAAAGATGCTGTCCATATCGGCGGGGTCGCGTTTTACTGATATACGCAATAAACCTAAACCCTCAGGAGCAATAATCTCAATTTTATGGGTTCCGTCGGGGGCCAATAAAGTATTCCGGTCAAAACCAAAGCGAGTAAAAATAATCTCCGGAATGATGCGTGCATAAATCGCCTCTTTAGCGTTTTGCTCCAGCTCGTTAATCTCCATAAGGGTAAACAACGGCAGCCCGTGTGGGTCCAGCAGGTGTTCAACGCCCGCGCCTGTAAGTTCTGAATTAACGGTATCTTCCATAGCTCGACTCATAGCATTGTTCAGGGACTGATTTGGTGCAGAGGGAATATTCTGCGTTCCAAAAAAGCTATATTTTCATCCAGCGCTTTCTGCGCCCGGGCAAAATCATCCGGATTGGCCAGATGCGGCGGATCGCGCAGTAGAGTTTGGTCATACCCCAGTTCGCGTATAATTGTCTGGAAGTCAGGGGGCAGAGTATAGGGCACGTCGGCTCCAAGCATGGCAGCCCACAGCAGTGTCCAGGCGCGCGCAACATTGATGCTATGGTAACCGCCACCCCCCACCGCCACCCATGGTAACCCAGTTTGCATAAAACAGCGCGCGGCATATTCCATGAAAGCGGTGGTGCCCTCTAGGCGGGTAAGTGGATCGGTACGCATGAAATCTGCGCCCATCTGGGTGATAAGCAGGTCGGGCTTGTAGGCATCGATCAGGGGAAGGACAATGCGCTGCATAGCCTGTTCCAGAATCAGATCATCCGAATGAGGGACAAGGGGGATATTGACACTATATCCGTATCCCTGCCCTGCTCCTAACTCCCGCACAAAACCGGAATATGGATAAAAGTCCTCGCCACTTTCATGTAGCGAAATGGTGAGAACCTGATCGGTTGTATAAAAAGCCTCCTGCACCCCGTCACCGTGGTGGGCATCCAGATCGACATAGACGATACGTTTGCCCTGTAGCAGCAGAGGCTGAAGCGCGACCACCACATCATTTAAGTAACAAAAGCCTGAAGCGCGTGCAGCATGTCCGTGGTGCCAACCTCCGGCCATACTGAACGCCGCCTGTCGACCGTGTTGCATAACTTCTCGTACAGCGGTTATAGTTGCGCCACACATGAGGCTGATCCATGAATACAGCCCCTCGAAGACTGGATTTTCCATATCACCCAGACCGTACTTGAAGTTTGCGCAACTCTGATTGTTCTGGCTGTAACGCTCGAGAATATCCAGATAATCAGAGTGATGGAAACTCAGCAACTCTTCTTTTGTCGCTGCAATCGCTTCAACCACCTCAGCCTTGGGATGTTGAAGTAGCCCACACGCATCCATAAGATCATAGCTCAGACGGTAGCGCTCCACTTTCATGGGATGCAAAGAGCCATATGTGTATGTGTTGAAACGACTTGAGTATATTAAAGCCAAATTATTATACATTTGCTTCTCTTGGTTCAGTATCTCTTGAATTGGTGCTTAGAATGTCTGGATAGTACACATGTCCGCCACGGTTGCACAAGTTTGGTTTTAAATATATGCATTGTTGCCACCCGTACCAGCAAGGGTGTATAAGGGAAGCTTTTGGGGGAAGCTTTTGGAAGAGTCTTTTAGGAAAGATCGTTGGGCATTGTCTGGGTATGTCTTCGGGCGCACTATTGCCCTCATGCACCATTGATTGAATCTCTGGCACACGGCAGTTCGGTCTGCACTGCCACACATCAACAGAAGTGAAGGAATAGCTTACATGTTAACAGGCAAGCAAATCAGGTATCTGCGCGGTCTCGGCCACCATCTGCAACCGGTAGTAATGGTGGGAAAGGAAGAGGTCAGCGCTCACGTTGTCGCTTCCGTTGGAGAGGCTTTGGCTACACACGAGCTCATTAAGGTCAAACTGCAGGAAGGCTGTATAACCCCGCGCAAAGAAGTGGCTGAAACACTGGCACAGTCCTGCGCCGCTGAGATTGCTCAGATACTCGGGCGTACCATCCTGCTTTACCGCACCTCGGACAATAAACTAATCGAGCTACCAAAAGCCAAGTAGAACATACATGCGTATTATCAGCGGCAGAGCGCGGGGCAAACACCTGCAGACGTTCAAGAGTAACGCTATCCGTCCCACCAGTGACCGGGTGCGCGAGGCGTTGTTCAGCATTGTCGCCAGTAAAATTGGGGGGGTGGAGGGCTTGAAGGTGCTGGACATATGCGCTGGCACCGGAGCTCTCGGACTCGAAGCCCTGAGTCGTGGGGCGACAGAGGCTGTGTTTATTGATAGCAGCCGCCAGGCCACTGAAATTATCGCCCGCAATTGTACGGCCTGCCGTCTCGACTCAGGTGTAGACATCATCAAAGACACATATACCCGAGCCTTGCCTCGTCTTTCAGGTCGACATTTTGACCTGATTTTTATCGACCCCCCATATGCTATCAATTTGCTCCCTAAAATCATCGAAGCTGTCAGCAAGCTAAATATGCTTGCTCCCGGCGGGCTTATTTGCGCTGAAGAGAGCTCTGGCATCGAAATCGCCTCTATAATCGGAGCTTATACCTGTATCGATACCCGTAACTACGGTGATACAGCTATCTATCTATTTTCCTCTGATACAATCTCAGAGGAAAACGTAGAAGGAGAAAAGTAACATGCTTAAGACCATAGCGGTGTATCCCGGATCATTCGACCCGGTGACTAACGGTCACTTGGACATCATTTGCCGCGGCCTGAAGGTGTTTGACAATATTATCGTCGGTGTGGCGCGGAACTCGGCTAAAAAAAGTATGTTCAGCGTGGAAGAACGGATAGCGATGCTACATGAATCTCTGGGGGAGAACGAACGCATCCGCGTGGATGTGATTGATGGGCTGTTGATTGATTACGTCAGAAGTCAGGGTTCCAATATCATCATTCGCGGGCTACGGGCCGTATCCGACTTCGAATACGAATTTCAGTTGGCACAGGTCAACCATGCCGTAGAGAAAAACATCGAAACCCTGTTTATGATGACCTCGGTACGCTATGGCTATCTAAGTTCTTCCATTGTAAAGGAGATGGGATCACTTGGTGGAGACATAAGTGATTTTGTACCGGAATGTGTAGTACGGCGTCTGCGGGAAAAATTCCCCGTGCTCAAATAGACTTCCCTCAGACATGTTGGTGCTAACCGCCTGCCGAGTTCACAAGCCAGAGCAAAGGCGGCTACACTAATTACGTTGTTTTGGCAGCTAATTACAACAATTGCATAAAACAATGAGTCTGGGGAATAACCCTTACATCCAAACCGTACCCGGCGAGGATATCCTGCTGCTGCAGCAAACTCCGACCGGATACGCTACACTGGCCGTTAATCGTTCTAGGCTGCAGCACTACATCGATATGTCCAGGGGTGGGAGCAGTTAGGCTTCTCAATAATTCGGCTGTCCGGTGTAACTCTACCTCCGGAGTTGAGTTGCCCACCACCAGCTTGACACAACACTGAACCTGGAGTGCCATCTCAATAAACTCTCGATGCAGATCCCACGGAGTTGGTTCACCGGTTTGCGACTCTAGCTTTATGTCCACGCTTATCCAGTCCAACCATGGAAGCACCTGCCGCAACGCCTCAGGCAAAGTCCCATTGGTCTCCATTTGCACCGGCAACAGAGTTCGTAAATGGGGCAACCACTCCCGCAGCAACGCTGCATGCAACAGCGGTTCCCCTCCGGTAAGGGCAAAGGAGTGATGCGAACTGTGGCACAGACTACCAGGGTCGAGTAGAGACTGCACATACGCCGTTAGATCCGCTAACTGCACCGGATTACGCCATAAGGTAAATGCACCACTGCCGGGGATGTTTTCAACTCGGCAGTGCGAAGCTGGTGCATACGGCGTATCGCAGTAATCGCAGTTTAGATTACACCCGGCAAAACGGATAAACACCTGGCGACGTCCGATCAGAGCACCCTCTCCTTGGATAGAGGAGAAAACTTCAAGCAGCGGTGCCGCCGGAACATTAAACTTAGGTGCGCGAGTAGCTGGCACAGGCATTATCTGATTCCCACACATTTACCGACTCAACCACCACATCTTCATCTGCAAAGCTCTCGCACAGCTTTTCGAACAAATAGCGCGCAATATTCTCTGATGATGGGCTTGTTTCTTTGAACGGTTCTAAGTCGTTGAGGTATTTGTGATCCAGATTGTCAAGAATTGCGTTGGTCCTAGCCTTCAGGATTTTAAAATCAAGTCCGAGGCCGGCATCATTGAGGGTTTCTGTTGCAACCACCACTTCAACCTTCCAGTTATGTCCGTGGAGATTTTCGCAATCGCCCGCGTAATTGATTAGATTGTGTGCGGCAGCAAAATGAGTATCAATTTTAAGTCTGTACATAGTCCCGACCTTTCTTGTGTCTATATGTATATATTTAGTTAATTTTATCTAAATTTTCATGTTCCGATGCAGGGACAGGTTCACCCGCGACCCGATAATCTTCGTCGAACCATTTACCCAGGTCTAAAGTGCGGCAGCGTTCAGAACAGAACGGACGCCATGGATTATCAGCCCATACGGCATATTTCTTACAAACCGGACATTTGATCTTCACTCAATCCTCTTCCTGTTATATCCTCACGTATTCGTGTCTTAAAAGCTACAGCCTATACTCCATATATATAAAATTACATAAAATATGTAGGGCAGATATTACAAAACCAGAACACCCAGCAGCTTCAGGGTGCAAAAATTTCAACCTTAAGGGAGTTTAGTTACCCATGGCATCAGAACAAGCACCACCTGCACCTTGGAGTTTAGCAGAGGAACTGCAGGCAGATAATCAGTGCGTCGACATTTTGCGCGAATTTCATACCCACTTACTCGAGCAAAAAACAAACCCACTCAAAGCTGGTTCTCTGGCACAGGGGGCGGACTACTTTCTACGCGACTATATAATCAGCGCATGTCGGTGCAGCATATTCACACCCCCACAAGAATGTGTCAAACAATTTGCCGGGCATTGGTACATTGTCAACACCCTTGAACCCTCCATAGATGAAATTGAACCTGTGCTGCATGGGGTAGCTGCATTCTATCAATTTCTTGCAAAAAAAGCCCGAGTCGATCCTGAACGCGCAGCACAAATTGAAAAAGATTGCAGTACAACCGAATGGTTCACGCATAGACTAGAATCATTTTGGGCTATTGAAGGTGACGGATATTTACGCTGGCGCGCAGAGTGTCCGCTGCCTGAAACTACCAAATGATACGGGGAAAGCATAAATGAAGAAAAATCGGAACGTAAAACCCGGCTACGCCCTTCTGCAAGCTACTCGGGTGGCGATTGGTGTATCTGCACTTCTGGCCGCAATAAAGTTGCTTACCGGAATAGTAACCGGCTCTCTCGCACTGATCTCTTCTGGGGTGGACTCCATAATTGACATCTTCATGTCAATGTTTAACTACTTGGGGCTTGTAAAGGCACGCAAACCTGCCGATGAGCAGCACCCGTACGGACATGGCAAGTTTGAAACCCTTGCAACCCTGTTTCAGGGTCTGTTTATAACCGCATTGGGCAGTTGGATAATTTTTGAAGGGGCCCGCCGTCTGAATAAGGGGCCTGAGATTCAGACCTTGGACATGGGGCTCTTCGTCCTCGGTGGAAGCGCAGTGGTGGCATGGTTTATCAGTCATCACCTGCGTACGGTGGGGACAAAATATGATTCTAGCGCCTTGAAGGCCGACGCCCTCCATTACGCTACCGATGTTTACAGCAATATGGGGCTCTTCGCCGGACTGGCAGCAGCAAAACTCTACGGATGGCATTGGATGGATCCGGTATTATCCATTGTCATCGGCGCTTACATCATTTGGCAGGCCGGTAAATTACTTCGCTACAGCCTGAATGAATTTCTGGAGAGCAGCCTGCCCCCCCACGAGGTGCAAATTATAATCGAGAGCATCGATGTGTTCTCCGAGCATTTCCAAGACTACCACCGTCTGCGTACCCGCACCGTAGGAAACAAACGCATGGTAGATCTGCACCTACGCGTATGCCGCCTGGAGAGCATCGAGCAAGCGCACACCACCGCGCGTATGATCGAAGATGAAATCCACACCAACCTGCCCCAGGCAGATGTAATCATCCACTTGGAGCCGGTTCCTTGCAATGAGTGCGACAAGCTCGAAGTCTGCACACGCACTAATATAAGTATGGCTGCCTATGTGGCAGGCAAGACTGAGTAAAGCTATCAGCGCCCGAGCATAATCCCGAGCTTTTCAGCTGTTTTTACCATCTCACTCTCGGGATCAACTAGATTCAATTCCCCAACGGCATCCTCCAGAGGAACGGAAACCACCTCACGTCCACTTAGGGAAGTCATTTGACCAAACTTCCCTTCGGCAATAAGATCAACCGCCTTGACCCCAAACCTGCTGCCTAAAATACGGTCGAAATGGGATGGAGTCCCTCCGCGCTGCAGATGTCCAAGAACGACAGTACGCACCTCCATTTCGAGGCAGTTATTGAGCTGCTCCGCTACTTCATACCCAATACCACCCAAACGTTGCACCCCTGTAGCTGTCGCACCGGCTGCAGCCTGTACTACCTGCCCCCCATCTTTCGGGAAAGCCCCCTCTGATACAACTACTATGGAAAATTTACGCCCTGAGGAACGCCTGTCCCGAATAGAAGCGCACACCTTGTTAATATCAAACGGTATTTCTGGCAGCAAAATCACATCTGCTCCACCAGCCATGCCCGACTCCAGCGCGATCCAACCGGCATCACGTCCCATCACCTCAACAACCATGACGCGCTGATGGCTTTCCGCTGTGGTATGGAGCCGATCCAACGCTTCGGTCACGATCCCGACGGCGGTATTGTAACCGAAGGTGACATCAGTAGCACTCAGATCGTTATCTATGGTCTTGGGGATCCCGACAACATCCATCCCCAACTGTTGCAGATGCTGGGCTATTTTAAGGGTCCCATCTCCCCCCACTGCTATCAAGGCATCTGCGCCCATGCGTTTGAAGTTTTCCACCACCTGAGCGGAAACATCTTTCCATACGATTTTGCCATCCTCCTGCACTGGATAGTTCAACGGATTACCACGGTTACTAGTGCCAAGAATAGTGCCGCCGAGCTGTAAGATACCTCTGACCGATTCCAGCGTAAGTTCCTGCACCAGATTATCTTCAAGCAGTCCATCAAAACCGTCCTTGATACCCAGAACCTTCCAACCATGATTTTTAATAGCCGAACGCACCACCCCGCGGATGACGGCATTAAGTCCTGGGCAATCTCCCCCACCGGTGAGAATCGCAATAGTTTTTGACATAGGTGTAACTCCTTACTGGTTATTCTGTCCCTTTGCAGGAACAGCGTTCTGGGTAGCAATGGCAAGTTTGGCAAAACCGTTCTGGCGGGCCAAGTCAATAACGGAGATAACCCTTCCGTGCTTTACCTCTTTATCGGCCAGCAGTTTAAAATTAGTTTGAGACGCATTGCCGGAATAATTATTGAGCAGGCGTGTGAGTTCGGCCATATTCACTTCGCGCTCGTTGTAGTGAATAGCGCCATTTTCTTCCAAGTAGACTTTTACTTCAGCTTGCTCTCCCTCGGATGTGCCGGTGGATGCCTTAGGCAGGTTAATGCCGATGGCAGAAGAATCCACAAAGGAGGTCGAAATCATGAAAAAAATCAGCAGCAGAAAAACCACATCCACCATGGGGGTTATTTCTATTCGCACCTCGGCACGTTTTTTTCGTCGGAAAGCCATAATATTAATTATCGCCTCAAGGCCGATTCTGGAGGGAATCAACCGCAAGTTTGTCTACCAGCTGCAGGGCGCAGATTTCAAACTCGTCTGCCAGAATATCTGCGCGGCTGGTGAGATATTTGTGCAACAACATCACCGGGATAGCGACACTCAAACCAGCTGCCGTGGTGATGAGAGCCTCGGATATTCCGGCACCCAGAGTTTCAGGAGTACCTACACCCTGTGCGGCCAGTTCGGTAAAGGCTTTGATCATCCCTAAAACCGTACCTAGAAGTCCCAGTAGTGGGGTAATGGCAGCAATGGTGCCGAGCAAACCTAGATAGCGTTCCAAAGCGGATACCTCGTATGATCCCGCTTCCTCCACCAAAGTTTTAATCTGCTTGCGTTGCGAGCCGGCTGCCTCGAGCGCAGCCAGAAAAATATGCGAAAGCATAAAGTTACTGCGTTCGCAAACCGCCCTGGCTTCTGCGATTTTTTCAGCGTTCACCAGCGACTTCACCTCGGCGAACAATGTAGTACCTCGGCGGCGTAGGGAGGTATAGGTCCACAAGCGTTCAAAAAAGATCCCTAAAGCCAGCACTGAGCAGGCCAGTATGGGATACATCAGTGGACCACCTTTGATGAACAATTCCAGCAGATATGATTCTGATACGGCCATTCAGTTATTTCCTGTCTGATTGTTCAGTGTCGGGCTCATCTGCTGGCAGCTCAATAACTCTACCGAGGCTGTCACTTGAACCGTTTTCTGTAAGATCTACTTTAAATAAGGGTTGATCCACCCTCGGCACATCGAGAGCGTCAGTCTGGCACACTGTTGTATCTTCCTGGGTTGCACCCGTTGTTACACTTGTCGCTGCCACAACTGAATTCGCTATCTCCGAGCTGTCTGTTCTAGTGTTATCGGGTGCAGAATTTACTGCTGGCTCGGTCGCTGCAGATTTTCTATCTTTACTTTTTTCTTTCTTTTTATCTACTTTTGGGCCTACACCCTCTGCACCACCAGCATTCTTAAGTTGCCGCTTCAGCTGTATGATTTTCAGAGTGCTGCCAAACGAAGCGGCAATCATGCCCAGCACAAACGTTATAATCAGTAAGAGAAATAATTCAATCTCGGGGGTGGCGTAACCCCAAAACTCTACTGTCACTGGTTCGGTGTTATCGCGCACGAATATAAACAGCACCGCCAGACCAACCAAAGCTAAAAACATTTTAACAAACTTCATCCTACCCCCCACACTCTATAAAAATTCTCGATCTAGTCCTTGAAATGGATCAGCACCAAGTGTCAGTATCTACATCGACAAAACCGGAATAAGCACCATGTTTTATCCACTTGCTTTAACCACAAGAGCACAGCTTGTAACGCTCCAAACGTTAGACGATTTCCGGTTCTGCGTCAATGTTGATAATCTGCGCTGCTACCCGTTTCCCTGCGCTGGAAATAAATACAATACTGTCTTCAATCTGGTGAACAATGGGCGGGAAAGGACATACGTGTGATTGACTCTGAATTTCGGAACAGGCTGAAATATTTAGCAGGCCGACACTGCGAAACGCAGCCCGGCGACGCTGGGTGACACTACCGGGATTAAAGCGCAGCAAACCGTGTTCCAGCCTACATGTGGGGCAATGACTGTGTCCGTAGACTAGAATGTCGATATCCTGTGAATCAAATTCACTTAGGGAGTTGGATTCAATTGCTGCACCAGAGCCCCAACCGTGGATAAGGCCGATATTGACTCCAGCAAAGTGAAGTATCCGTTTAAGTGGGACCGAACTCGAGGGTGGATCCATATTCCCGCGTACTGCATAAAAATCGTGTGGGGCAAATACCATATCGAGATCTGGATGCACCATATCACCAGCATGAACGATGGCATCTACATTGGCAAACACCCCACTCAGGAGCTTTCGTGCTCCGGCATTGGCTTGTGGTAGCGTGCTCCAATGGGTGTCCGAAATTATCCCAAGTTTCAGCATGACACAGACTCGCCTTTATCCAAGGGAAAACTGTTTATAGCTCTGGAAGAAAAATACCGCAATAAGTGAGGTATAACAGGAATATCTGCCGGGGCAAGGTTGTAT
>Ga0265295_1006495_pt1 | contig 14109 bp, 14 predicted proteins | sample Munlansysbiofilm_FD_192503 | JGI IMG/M metagenome (GOLD analysis project Ga0265295, IMG submission 192503) | Leachate microbial communities from a municipal landfill in Southern Ontario, Canada - Methane capture system biofilm | ecosystem: Engineered > Solid waste > Landfill > Unclassified ... | reverse complement strand
TCAAAGCCCTGACTCTCTTAGAGTGCCCTTTTTACCCCCAAAAACCACAACCTAAGACCATTTTACCCCATTATTTATGCAGTATTTGTTGTAAAAACGATAACTTGCTGGGGTCAGACCCCGCTTTAGTCTGCAAAACCCAACATCCACCCCCTAATACCCAACACCCAATACCCAACACCCACCCCAATCATATTTCCCACGGCATCATTAACATTCCAGCTCCGATAGGGCAGCAGATACTGCACCCCTTCCAACCCCACCGCCAGAACCACCCCCACGCCCATAATCTTCCACAACGAATGCCCGGGAAACCCCAGCCGCCACAACACAACCAACGGCGCAAACGCCAGCACATGCATCAAATAATCCAGCCGCAGCTCAAACACAAACGTATCGCTCAGGATGGTGGTACCCAACGGCACAGTCACCATCACAAGAAGAGCCAGCAGGTATAAAATCAACAATATCCTGAATTTCATGATTTCAGCTTCACCAGCCCCCACTTCACCAAATTTTTCATATTCTGCCACACCAACTCCTTTACCCAAGGAAGCACCCGTTCCTCCCACCGCTGTGGATGCGTATTGATCATAATCCGCTCCGGCAACCGCCTCTCCCGGGCCAGCGCCATCAGATGCCCGGTACTCTTCACCTGAATATCAAACCCGGAATCCACCCGGTCCCGGATGCTGGCCCCTGCATGGTTCCATCGTCGTCCGGTATCGGTAAGGTAAAACACCTTTGTAAAATTCACATCCAGATAGGGTTCGCCCACAATGCCCAGGGCCTTGTAATCATGGGTGTGCCAAAGGTCCAGGTTGTTGATGCGGGACAGGGGACTCCCGTGCATACAGATGGTGGTCACAGGTGCCAGATTTCGCAGCCTTGTCAAGTTGGCTTGAAAATCCTCCCAGGCCCGACCTGGATCGCCCTTGCAGGCAGACAGGTTTTCATAATGGTACCCGATCTCATGGCCCAGGCCGGCGATCTTCTGGATAATAGCCTCATCCCAGCTTTCCGGCACCGCCCGGAAATAGTAGGATGCCGGGATGCCCAGATCATGCTCCAGCCGGGCGGTTTTCAGGGCATTGCCCGGTAGCCGGTCCACATCATGACGCAGGATGATGACCCGATTGGCCGGGGTTTGCATAAATGCGGCAAAGGGCTGAAACTCGAAACCCTGCGCAAGCAGGGTTTCAAGCAGGGCTTTGTATGTATGCAGCGTAAAATCCATTTAGCTGTCCTGATATTCCAAAATCGCCCGCAGGCATCTTTCTGCGGTGTTTCCGTCCCACAACTCGGGCCGAACTGGCCTTCTTTCAGAGGACAAAGTATTTTTATATTCCTCCCGGATACGATCCACATTATTTCCCACCAGCACACTGGCACCCCCATGCTCCCGAAGCGTCACCGGCCGTTCCGTGTTCCAGCGCAGGGTCAGACAAGGCGTTCCTAAAACCGTGCATTCTTCCTGAAGCCCTCCGCTGTCCGTAAGCATGATCCGGGCATCCATATTCAGCCTCAGCAGTTCGTGGTACCCCAAAGGTTCCATCATCACCAGCCCCGGACATGCCAATGCCCGTTGCCACAGCCCGAAGGCCTGCATCTTCTGCCTGGTCCGAGGATGCACGGGCCAAAACAGGGGCATATCACCAGCCACTTCTGTCAGTAAAAATTCAAAAATGCCGGTAAAAACATCAGGCTGGTCCACATTTGACGGCCGGTGCAGGGTCATGACCCCATAGGGACTGCCGGCTAATACGCTAAGGCCGGGCTGTCCGCTCAGCGCATTCTCCTTGACGATCTGATTGATCAACAGCTTTTCCGCCTTTGACCGCTGGGCCTCCAGCGTATCGATCATGATGTTGCCCACAAATTTGATTTTTTCTTCAGTCACACCTTCTCTTCGCAGGTTTTCAGATGACAGCAGATCCGGGGTCAGCAGCAGATCTGACAACCGGTCCGTGACCAGGCGGTTCACTTCTTCAGGCATGGTCATATCCCCGCTTCGCAGGCCCGCCTCGATGTGACAGCATCGCACCCATTCTTTTTTGGCAGTTACCGAGCACGCCAGGGTGGCATTAACATCTCCCACCACCACCACCCAGTCAGGTTTTTCCGCCTGCACCACTGTTTCAAATGCCATCATGGTCTGACCCACCTGTTGCGCATGAGTTCCGGACCCGACCCCCAGGTTGATATCCGCCTCGGGAATATTTAAGGCATCAAAAAATGATCTTGACATCTGATCATCATAATGCTGACCGGTGTGGATCAGCAGATGTTGGATTCCGTCAGCATTTGCTTTGTTATACGCCTCAACCGTTCGGATGAACGGAGCGATTTTCATGAAATTGGGCCTGGCCCCCACCACAGATAGGATTTTCATGGACTGTCCTGTTACCCTTTAGATCGCATTGATCACATTTTTCAGTTTGTTCAACACCTCGGATTTGACCGCTTTGCAACGTTCAATACCGATGGCCCGTCGTCGAGTCTGGGGAAGATGATTTACAATTTCTTCTGGGTTTCGTGAAAAAAACGTCCAGCCTTTTTCAATCATGGACTGGTCCACCATAAGTAATTCTCTGCCCGCATAAAACGACACGGCCGGCACGCCCAGGCAGGCGGCCTCCCGGGCAAAAGTTCCAGCACCGGTCAAAACTGCATCTGCAAAATAACAGGCATCAAGCCCGTTCACTGGAGCAGACGGTATGTGTACATTTTTCAAGCCCTCGGCATAATTTCTATCAAACGCATACCGGGGCAGATATAACACATTGTATCCCTTACCGGTCAGAAGCCTCAACAATTCGGGCGCAATACTTCGCACATTTCCGTTGCGGATATAATTGGCCTGGATGTTTTCAGGGCGCACCAGGACATAATTGTTAAACGGCAACTCCGACAAAAATTGTTGATCCGGCTGATAATCGGCGATGTAAATATCCTCTTTATAGCCGTTGTACTGGTACAGTTTATTTTTTTTTATTCCCTGATTTATCAAGATGGTTTTGTTAATGGCAGAAGGAAAAAAGCAGTAATCGACAAACCGGCTGTAGGTCCATTGACGGGCTTGATCATTATCACCAAAGGCAATGGCACGTTTTCTTTTTAACCATGATGTCCAGATGGCGCTTTCGCTGCCATTGGATATGGATACATCAAACTCCGGCGATTGTTGATAGACTGACATCGCTCGTATTGCCAAGCCTGTGATCTTGCCAAAATAATTTTTCCCATGATGCCCACCCAGAATTTTAAATGACGATCCCAGGTGCGCCTTTAACAACCGGGTGGTTTCGGAAAATTCCCGTGCGGTAAATTCAAAGGTGTATGCATCCTTTTTAAGGCCTCTGTACAAGGCTAACTGAAAGTGCACGTGGGGTGTATTGGTGATATCAAACCATATTTTTTTCATTTTATTGACTACGCCATCTCAAGAACAATAATATTAACATTTTTTGAAAAGGGGTCGGATCCGACTTGGATCTAACAGCATATACCATTTTTGATCTCAGACTTTTGCGATAGTCTGAATAACGCAAATGGCCCTGAATCATATATTTCATTGAATAGATCATATCCGTCCAGAAATTACGCCAATAAAGGTTCTTTTCATATGTAGCCGGATATGTTGTTTTTATGTTGTGCACATGATTGTAGATATATAAAGGAAAATTAATGCCGCAGGCAACCGCCAGCCCCACCCACAGCCAAGTCCTGGCATTGATCTCAATCAGTTTGTATTGCCCGTCCCGGGGATCTTTCAGATACTCCACCTCACACACGCCGGTGTAATCCAGGGCCTTGAGCAGCTTCTTCGACTGGGTCAGACAGGGTTCAGCATACATGCTTTTGGCAAAGGTGGCGGTGCCGAATCGGACCGGGTGTTCTCTGAGTTTTTCTCCCATCCAGTATGCCTTGATCTCTCCTGCCACGCAAAATGCGGCAAAGGAGATGGTCTTGTTGGTCCCGTCATCCGGGATCAGGTACTGGGTCAGGGTTTTCTGCACGGGAAAGGTTCTTGCGATCAAAGCCAGCTGCTGGTGCAGTTCTGCCTTGTCATGGGCCAGAAAGGCTTTACGACCTGTGGCCTTGTAAAAATCAAGTCCGAACCGCCCCCGGGTCAACACCGGAAATACCGGCGGCACATCGGCCGGTGCGGCATCCTGTGCATAAAAAGTATCGGGAATGGGCACACCTATTGTCTGGGCCAGGGTCAACAGCCTGGATTTATCATAAATGTTTTCAATGATGTTCAGCCCGGGGGTGATAATCTTGAAATAAGCTTCCAGCCTGGCCTTGTTCCGGGACAGGGTAAGCACGGCATGGTCGTTGGAGGGGAAAAGCAGCCAGTCTTTCAGGTTCCTTGCCTCGGCCAGGCGGATCAGAAAATCGGCCAGCGCATCAGTATCATAATCCGGGCAACGGAAAAACACGGTGCAGTACCGGGAATAACGGGCCACGCAATCCCCCTTGTCCACTACAATGACGGGGATGCCGGCCGCTCCAAGGGATCGGGTGTTGGACAGGCCCTGGACATGTCCTTCGATTATAATGACGCCGGGTTTCATGTGATCAGAAAAAGCCTGTGCTCCTCCTATACCTCAAAAGCCTTCAGTAAATCGGCAATCTTGTTTTTCAAATCATCGCGGCTGAAAGAGGAAAACGGCTTTACAAACACATGAAGAAACATATCACCCTGCTCCTGGATTTGATCCTCGTCAACCCCGAATCCCAGATACTCGGCAACAGGAATCTCCTGCCCGGAATCTTCTTGAACCAGCAGCTCTCTTTGTACTTTGCGATCAAAAACAGGAACAATGATTTCTTTTAAGCTGAACGGCGCATGTCCCAGATCATGGAGCAGACCGGACCATCTCGCACATTGGACAAAAAAATCTCGGAGGACTGCCTGTGTACTGAATACGTTTCTCAATGAAGGACTGTGTGCATCCACAGCTTCATCAAACCGGTCTTGTGAATTTTGAATCAACCTTTCTGCGGCAATACCGGCCAGGTGCATCACCCCCAGGCTATGTTCGAACCGGGAGTGTTGAGTCGAAGGATACACCAGTTGTTTCAGCGGCAGCTGGCTTATCCATCGAAGGCGGTGAACCAGTTTGTGATCGATAATTTTCAGGTCCAATCCGTCCACACGGATGAAACCATACAACGGATCACGTATGCGCTTGCCGGTCATGAATCAGTGCCTGAAGCCTCCACCAGTTCCGCATCCATTTGTTCAGCCAGAGAAAGATAGTTTTCAATCTCGGTTCTGGAAATTTCCGCAAGGCCAAGCCATCCCAAAAACCGGGATTGATTCTTGATATAACCGGGCAGGTCTGAAAGGGCATCTTTTCGATTTGTTTTGGATAAGAAGTGAACTTTTGCCAGATAGGCAATGGTGGAGGTGTCCACCTGCCCATTTGCTGATAAAAAGTCCACCACATTTGATATCCGATCAACCACCGAATCTTCTGCCTGACTTCGTTCCCAGTCTGTTTTCAGGGTAAAACCGTTTTTGGGTGACGGAACCAGGATACTGTTTTTCAGCAATGCATTGACCGACTGCTGCACCTCGCTGCAATAAGGGCCGTAATGATAAGGGTAGTAGAAAGTCTTTCTCTGGTCTTCGGGCAATGCAAAATAGAGCACTTTCTGAATATTGGTTTTTCCCGCTAAAATGCCTTTCTGACACAGTTTAGTGACTGCGGTGGCTATGTATGTTCCAAGTCGCATATACTATCCTTTATCTTTATCCCTCCGTTTTAGATGGTTTCCCGGCCATAATGCTGAAACTTTATATCATTGATGTATACACATACCCGCTTCGTGCCAATGGTTCCCTGATATTGTTCTGACAGATGATCCCTCATTTTTTTCCCAACACGGTTTCATACACGCCCACAATCCGCCGGGCCACGGTTTCTGAGTCCAGCCCCAGTTTCCTGATTTTCTCCCGGCCCCGGGGTTTTCCTTTTTCTTGGGCAAATGCCAGGGCCATCCGGATTTTATCCGCCACATCACGGGGATCGAACCTGGTGAGAAAATACCCCGGCTCATTGCCGAACAGCCACGCCACATCCCCCACATCCGTTGCCACCACCGGGCAGTTGCAGGCCATGGCTTCCTTGACCACGTTGGGGGAGCCTTCCCATTTTGAAGTGAGCAACACGATATCAGCAGCATTCAGGATCTGAGGTATGTCCTGTTGCGGCACTCCATAGCGGACCTTTAACTCAGCATTATAGGTATCCAGCAAATGAAACGCATCCCGGGCCAAGGTAAAGTTTTTCGATTCCCGGGCCGGGTCGGCCAGAAACAGAATAATCTTTTTGTTTTTTAATGTGTCTTTCTTCATCGGTCTGAATTTGTCAAAATCTACCCCGTTTGGAATGACAAAACATTTTTTACTGCAATTTACCAGCTGCATAGACGAAGATTTAATGATGACCCGGTCCCAGAAAAATTTGAAAAAAAAACGGATCCCGGCTTTGGAAATCAGCCCGGTTTTGGTATCGCTGCCCATCAGGGAAACCACCAGAGGATTTGTGGCAAATGTCAGAGCCGCCACAATGCCGCACAGCGAATAATGGGCGTGGACAATATCTGGAGACGTTTTCAGGATATGTTTGCGCAATGGAAGAATGTTTGACAGATAGCCCCTGGCCCCTTTACCTGTAATCCCATAATAATCAACCGCAATGCCCAGCCAGCTCAAGGACTCGCCCTGGGCCTTGACTATGGGGCCGATGCCGCCGCGATTTGCACTGGATACAAAAAGAACCTTCATGAGGTTTCTTTTTTATATAGGGAAATGGCCGTCTTCAACCGCAGGTCATAAGACTCATTAGTGTTGAAATCACCCGGTTCAAACACCCAATGGTTGTCCTGGAAAATATACCGGCCGGGTGTGCCGTCTACCTCCATGATATGATCCTGCACATGGCCGAAAATTGTTTGCAGCTCATTGACCAGAAAACCACCATTACCATCATCAAAAAGATCGATTGCCATACATGAAAAATGGTTTACTTCACAAATATTTTTTACAAAATTCAGAAGACTCAATGGGGGATTCACATAATCAATGCCTTTACTTCCGCTGGCTTTATCCTGGTATTTAATCTTTTTGTGTGCAAAGTATGAATCCTCGATTCTGACTGCTCGCCATTCAAATTCATGGGGAATATATTCCTGGAACAAGGCGAGATCGCGTTCTCCATGACCATAAATGGTCATATATTCCTTCAGTTTTTTGAAAAAATATGACGGGCTTTTAACTGCCTTGATAAACCATTTACCAGGCGTTCCTATCACCCTGTTAGGACCGAACCGTCTTTTAATCCCCTTATTTGAAAAAGCGTTGTTTATATACTTTCTGGCTCTGTTCTTATCTTTGAGAATCTGAACCCCACTGCCTGAAGCGCCTATGGTCGTTTTGGCCACAACCGGAAAACTGGTTTGATCAATAAACGCGTTTGCTTCTTCCCTGGAATAAAAAACCCAGGTTTTGGGATGGGGGATATTTTTGGCAGGTAGATAATAACTCAACAGTTTTTTATTTTCATAAATATAGGATTCTTCATAGGATGGAAATATTTTTAATCCCAGCACCTTGCAGATGATATATATCCGCTCATCATATAGGGTCTTATAGTGTTCGAGCATACCTGCCGGTTTGAGAAGAAAAAAATTCGATTGAGATGCCTGGACTTTGTCAAGCCAGTTAGAAGCGGTAAGATCAATAATATCATATGCTATATCATGACGTTGACACGCCAATAACCATTTTTCAGCCGACGAGGGGTTTTCATTTCTCAATATGGATACTTTGAGTTTTTTCATCCGCAAAACTCCTCAATTAAAAAACGCATCATTATCGGATTTGTGTATTTCAGCCAATATGCCTCATTCTTACCATGTGTTTCATCCTTAAAATCCTGCAACAACCTATCAATATTAAAAACCTGATTGACAGCCTCATTCTCGTGACACAATGATAAGTTGTTTTCCACAAAATCAGCCATCCATGTGCCTAAAAGGAAATTCGGCGGGTAGTCCGGGGTGATTTTCTGACGAATCCCCTTTAAAAGAGCTGCCAGATATTTATTGAAACACACTTCCGACGGCTTGTGTTCACCGCTATATTTAAAATACATAAGTGACGGATAAGTGACCTTTAAAAAATTCGAGGCATACACAGGATTTTCGATTTTTCTCAAATACCAATTCTGAATTTCTTCTTTTTTATTGAATGTGAATTCTGATGAAAACAAAGTTTCAAGATAATCGATATCCAGAAAAGGCGTATAAACCCGGTCCATGACGGTTGCATAAAGATTAACATCCTGAGCATCGTGCAGATGGGCAGTAATATGGGTCAAGGACAGATGTTTTCGGGTAATTTTCGGACCGTTCATAAACGATTCTGACTGGAAATATGCCAACAGATCATCGGCCAGCTCGCTTGAGGCTGACAGCCTCTTTGTTACAAGATATCTTTCCAGTTCCTGACGAGTCGTCAGGTTTCTGTCCCAATTTCCAAATACAATGGCAGGAACAATATAATGGTCTTCACTCACTCCTTTGACAAACTCTCCGCCCAGGGTTCCCAGGTACATCTGATTGGCAAATTGGTTTTCAAATTCCACCGCCAACAGCCTGTGCACACGATGGATGGAAGCCAGGCCACCGCCCTGGCGAATGATTCTGCGGGCATTGTCTTCAAATAACGTGGCTGTCATTTTTATGTCATGAATCTGGTGATCGATCCCAAGCCCTCTGGCAATGGCGGACGCTTTCATGCAGTCATTGGAATCTGGATTTCCATAGGAGTAAAGATGTGGTTTTTTACCCATGGAAAGAAAAATACTGAGCAGGTTCCGGGTGTCTGCCCCACCGGTTAGAGAGAGACTGATTCGCTCATTTTGTTGTAAAGTTGATTGAACTGCTTTTTTCAAGCTTGCCGAGATCTCTTCAATGGAAACCGAAACTTCGGGAAGTTGTAAAAGTGCCTGTGGTTCCCAATAAGAGGTTACATGCAACTGATTGTCTTTATATTCGATGCATTCAGCTGGTTGGTTATGAAACGTGTCTTCAAAAGCGGTAAGTCCCCCCGTAAAATGATATGCCAAAGCATATACAGACATACCCAGAGGCGAAGGTGTTAACCGTGTTAAATTTGACAAGGTTTTCAAATCGTTTGAAATAATGAATTGTCCATTTTTTTGCCAGTAAAAATATTTTTTAATACCAAAATGATCCGAATATACCCTGAACTTATCAGGCATTAATTGAATTAGATTAAAATGTCCTTTAACATAATTGATAAACTGGTCTTCATATTCACGAAAGATCGCATCAGCCAATTCTGCAGAAGTATGGGAAGAGAATGATCCAGAGAGATCTTTTCTGGGCAAAAGATAGCCATCACAAACCCATGCGTTCTGTCCTTGCTTTGGATCCGGCAACATTTCATCTGAAAAAAAGGTATAATTCTGATAAGAGATCTGGTGAATATTGCTTGATTCTGGCACCGATAAATTGGTTAATCCCCACATATTTTCGCCTTTAAAAGTTTTTATACTCGTTATTTAGAATCTCAATCAATTTTTCCCTGTGTGAATCACACCGCACCAAATTCAATAAAATACTGAGTTTATAGGGAGACATCCTTGACCAGAGCATCGGCAACCGTTTTCTGATCCTGAATTCCATCCGGCTGCCGGATTTCAAAAGAGCGATCGTCCGGTCTGCTTCATCCTGAAAGACTTCATCCCAATATTTGTTTATTTCAATGACATTGCTGATTTTAGACGAAATGGTGTCAATGTGCGCCATCACTTTTTGCTTTTCATCATTTAAAAGAACATCGACGGCGGTAAAATTCCGGGCCATTTTTGTGGGCACCATCTGATATTCAATAGCATCACCGTCAATGGATATCATCGCCATGGCACCGACCAGCCAGTCATCTGTAACTTTGGATATCGTGGATGCAAAAAAATTTCCCAGCCCGAAAAAGATCGGTCTTTTCCGATATTTCATCGTTCCGCTGTATCGATGGGTATGATGGGAAACAACTCCGTCCGCTCCGGCATCGATCAGAAATTTAAACCGTTTGATGATGCCGGGAGTCGGCAGATAATGATATTCAAGTCCTCCGTGATAAACCACAAACACAAAATCACATGCGGATTTTGCTTTTTGGATCTGATAAAATGCATCAATGGTGTCAAAAGGGTTGGCACCGGGAGTGTTTTGACTGGCAATATTAAATTCTTTTTCACAGAAATTCAGAAATCCCATTTTTTTTTCTTTGATTGTAACAATCAAGGGGCCACCGGCCGTCTCCAGATTTTCGCCAGCCCCCATAGTCAGGATATTATTTTTTTGACACGTTTCCAGGGTATCCAGCACTCCCTGCCTGCCAAAATCCCGGATATGATTGTTGGCCAGTGCAACTGTATCAAATTTGCCGCCCACGATATGCTGGATTGTCTCCGGATGGGATTTGAAATTGTTTCCGGTTTTTTGAATCTTTTCTGACGACCGAGTCAGCGGTGCTTCCAAATTGACAATGGAAAAATCCTTGTCTGAAAGGACGTTCAGCAAATCTTCCGAATAAAGACGGCTATCATCCGGCTGGGGAGGGATAAAGTCGCCGGCAAAAAGAATTTTAATTGGAGGCGTGTTCATTCAAACAGTCTTTCAAGAGCATATTTCATAGCACCCTGATTCGCTTCCAGGCTGAAATATTTCCTTGCCGCCGCTTTTCCCAACGATGCTGTTTCAAGCGCTTTTTTCTCATGCAAAAGGATGTATTTAATTTTTTGAATCAATTCGTCGGCAATATTGTCCGGGGAAATAAAATAAACTTCATTTTCTGATAAATATTTGGGAATCTCGCCCACCCGTGTCACAATGACCGGCCGGCCGGCTGCCAGGTATTCTCCAAACTTTGTGGGAAACCCGCCCCGGGCCTGGAGACTGTCCGGGCGGGGTAAAACCACCATTTTTGCGGCACATAGGTATTGGGGAATTTCATTTCTGTCCACAAACCCCAGAAGCGAAATCTGGTTTGATAATTGTTTTTCTGATATCATATCGGACAGCCGCTTTTCCAACGTGCCGGTCTTGGTTCCGCCGGCTATTTTCAAACTTATTTCTGGAAATTCATCCGCAATTTTACTGAATGCACAGATCAGGCTTTCAACCCCATCCTTGGCTTCTGACAAACTGCCTGCGTAAAAGATATAAGGATCATTCTTCGGGGAAGGAGTGTTATTTTCAAACCTTGAAAAATCAACGGTCATCGGCAATTTCTGGATGATACATTCTTTCTTGGTGTACTTGCCATAAAACTGTAACAGCTCATCCGTCATCAGAAACAATACATCAAACAGCCGGTAGTGCCAGGGTAAGATAAAATATTTGTAAAACATCGTTTTGATCAGGCTTGTGCCATTTTGGATAAAAACAGATGGAAACTCGTTTCTCTCCAATGCCAGTTTGATTCCTTTCGCACGAGAAAACAGCCAGATGACCAATGCAACAAATGGATTAATAGATCTTAAAAAAATCACATAATCTGTCTGACCATCACATGAGGCAATCGCTTTTTTCGCTGCTTTGACTATCAGATACCTGTTGATGATGCCGGCTATAATTCTGTTTTTGAACCTTGAAAACAGTTTTTCCGGTGCAATCAGTTCATACTCAAAGACGGTTCCGACCATTTTCTCAACCGCAGCGTTTCGATTGAACGCCGCAGTATTTGTCTGGGTTGCATATCCCTGAACCAAAAGGACTTTTATTTTTTTATTGTGTGTATTCATGGCGTTTTTAAACAAACCGATATGGCTTTACTTCTTATGCCAAACATATTGCCTGATATAATCCGTGTAGCTGACAATCACCCGCAGTACCTTGTCGGACACATTGGGGGCGTTGTAATCTTTCACCAGCTGAAAACTGCGGTCATTTCCCCTGGATTGATTTTTTAAAATCTCCAACCCCTGGAGAATGCGGTCGGGATTCAAACCGGTCATCATCACGACCCCTTCTTCCATGGCTTCAGGCCGTTCATGGGCATTGCGGATATTCAGTGCCGGAAAATTCAAAATCGAGCTTTCTTCACTGATGGTGCCTGAGTCTGACAGCGTAGCTTTAGCCTGAGTTTGAAGATGAACATAATCGAAAAATCCCAGTGGTTTCAGAAAGATAAGGTTTGATGGGAGCGGTTTGTTTGAAGATCCAGTCGCCGAGCTTTCAAACCGGATACGGGTCCGCGGGTGGGTAGATATGATCACGGGCAGATTGTACGTTTCAGCAATGGCAGTGAGGCAGGTTTTCAGATTGTTGAATTGCGTTGGATCATCGATGTTTTCCTCCCGGTGGGCGCTGACCAGAAAAAATTCACCGGATTTCAGGTTCAGGCGGTTCATGACATCGGAAGACTCGATCCGCTCCCGGTAATGGGTCAACACCTCAAACATGGGAGAACCGGTTTTGATGATCCGGTCCGGGGGAAATCCTTCCCGCAGCAGGTATTCTCTGGCAATGGAGCTGTAGGGTAAATTGATGTCGCTGATATGATCGATGATTTTCCGGTTGATCTCTTCGGGCACACGCTGGTCAAAACAGCGGTTGCCCGCCTCCATGTGGAATACCGGAACTTTGCGGCGCTTGGCAGGGTAGGCGGCAAGACAGGAGTTGGTATCTCCCAGGACCAGCAGGGCATCGGGCTTTACTTTGGCCAGGACCTCGTCCACTTTGGCGATGACGGCGCCCACTGTCTGGCAGGCGGTGTTGCCGGGCTGGGCGCTGTCGAGGAAGTAGTCGGGTTTGCGGAGGCCAAGGTCGTCGAAAAAGATCTGGTTCAGCTCGTAGTCGTAGTTTTGGCCGGTGTGGACTATGGTTTGGTCCAGGTGCTGGTCAAGTTTGGCCATGACCCTTGAGAGACGGATTATCTCCGGGCGGGTGCCGATGACGGTCATTATTTTTAGTTTGTTCATTGTTTTTGGTTCTCGCTGATGTACGCAGAGTTAAGCGCAGAGTTGCGCAGATAACTTTATTGTTTTTTTTTACAGGTTGTTTACTATTCGGATTATGCCGGTTTTTAATGATAGTACATTGAAATTGATTAACAGGCCGAGTTTTATACCTGAGAGTTTCAGGTATGTCAGGAGTTGCTTTTTATGGACGTCACGCAAGGTTTCAACTGACTTGATTTCAACAATTACCTTGTTTTCCACCACCAGATCCGCCCGATACCCGACATCGAGCTTGATCTCCTCGTATTCCAATCCCATGCCCACCTGGCTATGAACCCGCAATCCTGTTTTTTCAATCTCATATTTAAGCGTTGCCTCGTAAGCCGATTCAAGTAACCCCGGACCTAATGCCGTATGAATCTTAAACGCAGCCCCTCGGATAATAAACGAAATATCATTCTCATGCATATTTTCATTCTCTCCAAACCCCATCAGCGAAACTCTGCGTTTCCCTCTGCGCCCATCTGCGAGAACCCCTGTCTCTAAACCTCTTCAAAAAAAGTATCCCCATCATCAGGATCATAAAATTCATTAATCCAAAACAAAGTATATAGCTCATCATCACCAATATTGGTGATATTGTGAGTAAACCATATAGGCATGTCCACAAAAGAAGGCGCTTCACCGTTCATCTCAAAGGATAAAACTTCCTCTGTGCCGATTCTGCGCAGATCAATTCTTGCCTTACCCTTTATTACAGCAAATCGCTCAAACTTTCTTGTATGAAAATGATTCCCGCGAATAATACCAGGAACTGTGGTGGAAAAAGAGACCTGACCGCCAGTGTTGTCAAGTTTCAGCACCTCCACGAAACTGCCCCGCTGATCTGTGTGCGGTACAAGCATTCCCGGATAAAACGATTTATGATCGATGTAGCAGACAAAGGTGTTAAAAAGGTTCCGGTCAAAGGGCTCTCGGATTTCCGGGACGATCTGCTTGTCAAAATACGTGTGCTTAAAGGCCGTAAGTTTTTCCAATAGCCGGGATACTTTAATGGTAGTTGTGTGAGAAATCTGGTGACTGGTGGTTGTGGATTGAGGAT
>Ga0265295_1006493_pt1 | contig 14111 bp, 9 predicted proteins | sample Munlansysbiofilm_FD_192503 | JGI IMG/M metagenome (GOLD analysis project Ga0265295, IMG submission 192503) | Leachate microbial communities from a municipal landfill in Southern Ontario, Canada - Methane capture system biofilm | ecosystem: Engineered > Solid waste > Landfill > Unclassified ... | reverse complement strand
TGCCTTCAGCCGCATAGGTGTGAACCGGATTTCGTTCTTCGGAGGTGGTGCCATCTCCAAACTTCCAGTACCACTGTTTTGGAGCATTCTTTGAAAGGTCAAGGAACGTAACGGTCAGAGGTGCCTTTCCTTCCCGTGGAGCTCCCGAGAAATCTGCGGTTGGCGGAAGAACCGACTCATTGACAGTAATATAATTCTGTTCAATGAGTGTGTCAGTTCCTGCAGAGTTCTTAACGGTTAATGAAACCGTGTATTTTCCAGCACAATCGTAGACATGAACCGGATTCTTTTCAGTTGAAACCTGGCTGTCTCCAAAGTTCCATTCCCAGTTTGTCGGATCATTTTCTGAAAGATCAGTAAACGTAACCCGGAGCGGTGCAGTTCCACTCCGTGGTTCTCCGATAAATTTGGCAACGGGCACAATTACTGCAGGCTGGGCATGGATAAATTCTGGTTTTGTTATCTCATCTGAGCCTGCACTATTGCTCACATTCAGTGTAACTGAATACGTTCCCGGAGTGACATACTGATGAACCGGGTTCTTTTCTGTAGAAATCTGGCTGTCTCCAAAGTTCCAGTTCCATGCAGTCGGCCCGTTCTTTGAGGCATCAGTAAAGGTGACAGTAAGGGGCACCATACCACTGGTTGGGTTCGCATTAAAGTCTGCAACCGGTGGAGTCACTGCAGGCTGGGCATGGATAAATTCTGGTTTTGTTATCTCATCTGAGCCTGCACTATTGCTCACATTCAGCGTAACTGAATACGTCCCTGGAGTGACATACTGATGAACCGGATTCTTTTCTGTAGAAATCTGGCTGTCTCCAAAGTTCCAGTTCCATGCAGTAGGTCCGTTCTGTGAGGCATCAGTAAAGGTGACAGTAAGGGGCACCATACCACTGGTCGGATTTGCATTGAAGTCTGCAACCGGTGGAGTCACTGCAGGCTGGGCATGGATAAATTCTGGTTTTGTTATCTCATCTGAGCCTGCACTATTGCTCACATTCAGCGTAACTGAATACGTTCCCGGAGTGACATACTGATGAACCGGGTTTTGCTCAACTGAAGTTGAGTTGTCACCAAAGAGCCACTTCCATGCAGTCGGCCCGTTCTTTGAAGCATCAGTAAAGGTTACAGTAAGAGGTACCATTCCGCTAGTCGGGTTTGCATTGAAATCTGCAACCGGTGGAATCACTGCAGGCTGGGCATTGACAAACTCAGGTTTCTCTTTAGAAGAAACTCCGGCCCGGTTGCTGACCGTCAGATTAACCGTATATTTACCCGGAGTATTGTAGATATAAACCGGGTTCTTTTCTGCAGAAGTTCCTCCATCGCCAAACAACCATGCCCATGTTTCAGGTTCATTGGTTGAAATGTCGGTAAAGGTGACAGTAAGGGGCACCATCCCGGAGGTTGGGTTTGCATTAAAGTCTGCAACCGGTGGCTTTACCGGCTCAAGCACATGAATATAATCATCTTTTGTCTTTTTCTGACTGGATACAATGTTCTTGGCCGTCAGAGAGACAGTATATACACCTGGATTCTGGTATACGTAGAGTGGATTCCTTTCAGTAGATGTTCCACCATCACCAAATTCCCATGCCCATGAGGTCGGGATACCCAGTGATTTATCGCTAAACTGGACTGAAAGTGGTGCTTCTCCCTCGGTTGGTTCACCGATAAAGTCCGTTACCGGGATCATATCATGCTCGGAGAGTGACACAATAAAGGCATCACGGTCACCGTCACCATAATTCTGCTGGTATGGCCAGACCTTCGGGAAGTTCTTTGATTCGGTATAGCCGGTAAGGTATGTATCACCTTCGCTGGTTACCGCAATGGCACGACCTTCGTCAATACCTGATCCTCCAAGATATGTCACATAAGCAGTCGCGGAAATGTCCGGGACAAACTTTGCAATCATGACATCAGAACTGCCACCATGCTTAGACTGGTATGCACGTACAACCGGAAGATCGGGAGAGTTCGTTGTTCCTATCGTATAAATATTGCCGGATACATCACGATCTACCCCAAATATTGTGTCTATGAGAGATCCACCAAAGTAAGTTGACTGAGTAAGTGCTGAACCATCAGAATTGAGAGTAGTAATAAAACCATCCTGAAGACCACCCAGTGATGGCTGGATCGGGTTTACCGTAGGGAAATCAGATGATTTGGTAATACCTACAACGGTCAGGCCTCCATTCGGCAGAGCAATAATGCCTCGTCCATCTTCCCAGCCTTTTCCACCAAGGTATGTTGAATATGATGCAGGGTACTTCCCTTCAGGGTCAAATTTTGTAACAAATGCATCAAATTCCCCATTAAGAGTACTCTGGTACGGTTTGATAACCGGGAAGTTTGGTGATTCAGTCTGCCCGAGAATACAGGCATATCCATTGGAATCAACGGAAATCGCACTCCCGGCATCAAATGCGGATCCTCCAATAAAGTTGGAATACACTATAGAAGATCCTTCTGGAACAAATTTCGTAATAAATGCATCAGAAAGCCCACCATATGGTGAGAGCTGATACCGGTTGACAACCGGGAAGTTCCAGGACTGAGTCTGTCCGGTCACAAAAACATTCTTCTTATCATCGATTGCGATGGCATACCCAAAGTCATCAGCCTCTCCTCCAAAGTAGGTGGAGAACAGCAGATCATCTCCGGTCGGGTTAATCTTTGCCATCCAGGCATCATAGCCACCTGCATTGGAATTCCGGTAGGCATTCACAACCGGCAGGTCAGTAGAACTGGTCCCTCCGGTAACATAGGCACACCCTTCTGCATCAATAACAAGTCCTGTTCCTTCATCTGTTCCGGTACCTCCGATATAGGTGATATACTCCAGATTGGTTCCATCAGGATCAACTTTTATGACAAATGCATCCTTTTCGCCACCGCCAAAGTATGGCTGAACACTTCCTGGAGCAAGACCCTGCGCAGAAATCTCTGCTTTATTTATTTCCTGGGTCTTGAAATACTTCAGATGATCAGACCATGAAGTCCCGATAAAATACGCATATCCGTTATCATCAACCGCAATAGAATTGCCCTGGTCACGCCCGTCACCACCAAAGTAGAGCGAGTATCTCATAACCGGGTCAATTACCAGCGGGAGAGACAAATCGTATTCACCAACAGCAAAGGTAACCGTTGCATCCGGGCCAAGTACATAGGAACAATCAACTTTCGTTTTTGTTCCGTTCACTTCCTGATATGCAAACGGTGCCTCGTCTATTATCTCTCTGGCTGGTGTTTCAATGACCAGATCTCCGGTAGTCTCATTCAGAGAAATTCCGGTATGTCCCTGGTAGACCAGGATGATCTGACTGGGATCTGTTCCGGCATCGAGGATAAATTCACTTTTTAAGATACCGTCAGTACCTGAAACGGTGAAATCGACGCCTGGATAGACCTCTTCATATAAGACACCGGACGTCAGTGAAGCACCGGTGACCCACGCAGAAGGATCGGTCCCATAATAGAAGTTGGCCGTACCATTGAGTGGATTCAGACCGATTATCTTTTTATCAGGATTAGACCCGTTCAGGAGCATGAACACAGAACTATTCCCTGGGTTCTGTCTAAACTCCATTCCATCTTCAAAGACCGTAATAACCTGGTCTGTTGATCGAGTCTGATACGATACATTATCTTCAAACTGCCCATTGTTCTGAATAAAAACAAGAGGCATTGAAGTCAGAGTTGCCTGTAAAGCCTTCGAATTCTCATCTACATTCTCATCTGCAGATACCAGTGTACCTGATAATAAGAATATAGCCAGAATGAGGCACCACACAGTCTTTGCATTCCCCATCATACAAATTACCCGCGATCGAAAGTTATGTATACGCAAGTATATCTCACAATGAATTAAAAACATATCGAAAGTTTTGGTCATTTAGAGAAAAATTCTATAGCTCTCCTTATGTTCCACGCCAGAGCAGCCAGATATATTCAAAACCTGAATCCATTTGTAAAACGGATAATTTGACCTTTGATTACGAATTATTTTGTAAATCATCTAAATATATTTCAAATGAAATCAAAAGAAAACTTTAGATATTCTCATGCACGCTTTCTGAGTCGCTGAAGCGGATGCATAATTTCAGTAAAAGCGCAGTACCAGACCAATGCATCTATCAATCAGCACCACCAACAAAAAAGCATACGTGACAGCAGTAAATCAATCATTAGCAGATGCCGGGGCATCACCAGAGCTTCCTCTCTATCATCCGGTTTTTTCTTATGAACTGGATCAGTCAGACTATATTAATCAAGGACAGGAACAGGCTTTTTCTGTAATCACGCCGACCGGCCTCTCTATCAGGCAAATATGGATGACCGGAGCTCTTACTTCTTATGAGCCTTCAAAGCAGGGAGGAATTATAAGAATTGCTGATCCAACCGGGGCACTCAGCCTGAATACAAAGCCTCAAACCCTGGATTCTGGGATAAACCAATCAGATCTGGTTCCACCATTATTCTTAGCAGTCACAGCAGCTCTGGAGAAAAATACCAGACCTGATGGAAAACCATACAGGTGGGTGGCCCTGACCTGTAGAATTGCGACAAGAGAAGAACGTGATAACTGGATACTGGCCGCAGCAACATCACTCCTCCAACGACTTGAAGAAATGAATAATTTTCTTCTGACCGGGCAGGGAACAGAAACCCTTGTTTTAGTCAGAAATCATTACCAGGTCTCACCAGGGCACCTGAAGAACCTTGGAGAATTGGCAGCGAAAGCCCTGAAGGTAGTCAAAGAACCAGGCCCACCCATTGAACCCTCGGAGTGTATCATGTCCGTTATCAGGGAATACTCAGGGCCCAAAGGCATTCACATGGATGACATCTATAAATACACCCGGAGAGCAGCACTTGCCGACGACATGGTGCGTGATACTATCAAGGTGCTTATTGCCGAAGATGAAGTCTATCAACCATCCCCGGGATACATCAGACTCCTCTGATAATATCAGATGAATATTGATTTCTTTCCATTAGGTCCTGCCGTGCAGATAGAAGAAGAACAAAGAATTTTGTTCATTGCAGATATCCATATGGGAATTGAATATGAACTGCAAAAATACGGATTTCATGTCAGAACAAGAGGGCAGGAGCGGACTACACGGATATGCGATCTTGTAAAAGAAGCGGACCCTGACATTTTGGTAATTTTAGGGGATGTCAAGCATCGGATTCCCGGCACATCATTTCAGGAATTTTATGAGCTGAACAATCTTTTCTCCGCCATTAGAAAAATTGTCCCTTTTTGTGTCACCCCGGGAAATCATGATCCAGGAATTGAAGAGTTTTTAAAGCCAGGGGAGATAAGGAAAAAGGAAGGATCAGTAATAGACCAGGCAGGCATTCTTCACGGCCACACCGTGCCAAATGAGTGTCTGCAAGGGCATCTTATCATCTGTGGGCATCACCACCCAATAATATCCTTAAAAGACCAGGTCGGAATAGCACTCAGGTCCCCGTGTTTTGTGCTTGGAGAGGTAGACACTCATATCTTTCCAGATGAAACAGATAAAGAAGAAACAACCAGGCTCCTGATGGTTCCATCATGCAATGAACTGACCGGGTATGGTATTGAGAAGACCTTCCGATCTCCCTTCTCTCCCCTTTCCCGTTCACTCATTATAGAATCTGCTGAAATTCTTCTCCCTGATGGAACCTATGCAGGAGATCTCCTATCCCATCTCCAGTATGACACCAAAGCCACCGCTTGACAGCCGGGTCATATCCGTAATCCGTGACCGGGGATTTTCTGAACTGTCAGAAGTTCAGAAGCAGGCAATCCCAAAAATTCTCGGCGGAGATCATCTGCTCCTTATTGCCCCGACCGGGACAGGCAAAACAGAGAGTGCCATGATCCCGGTCTTAAACGGGATGCTGGAGTCAGGCGGCGGGGGTTTTACAACTCTGTATATTACTCCGCTCCGGGCTTTGAACCGTGATATATTACGGAGGATGGAATGGTGGTGCCAGAATCTCGGCCTTACGATTGGTGTCAGGCATGGCGATACACCACAGGCTGAGCGGAGAAAACAGGCACTCCATCCTCCTGACCTTCTCATTACAACTCCTGAGACAATTCAGGCTCTTTTCATGGGAAAGAGGCTTCGGGAGCACCTCCGCTCAATAAGATACGTTATCATCGACGAAATACATGACCTGGCAGGGACAAAACGCGGAGCCCAGCTGGTTATAGCCCTTGAACGGCTCTGCAGATATGCCGGAGAATATCAAAGAATCGGCCTTTCTGCAACCGTTGGCAATCCGAAAGAAATTGCCATGTTTCTCACCGGAGACCGGCCCTGCTCAATCGTTGAAGTGCCGGTTGCAAAATCTCTTGATATCCGGGTTGAGATCACCGGGGAAAAATTTGACAGCCAGGTCAGTGCAGTCCGCAGGCACACAAAAAAAGGACCATCCACCCTCATCTTTGTAAACACAAGATCTACCGCAGAGTCACTTGGATACGCCCTCCTAAAAGACGGAGATGTTGACGTTCATCATGGATCTCTCTCACGTGAGGTTAGGATAGAGGCAGAAGACCGCTTTAAACGGGGAGAAATTAAAACACTCATCTGCACCTCCTCAATGGAACTTGGAATTGACATCGGGCATGTTGAGCACGTCATCCAGTTTGGTTCACCCAGGGAAGTCAGCAGGCTTGTCCAGCGTGTTGGTCGCGCCGGACATCAGATAGGAAAAGTCTCAAAAGGAACTATTATCACAAGCGGATTTGATGACTTGTGCGAATCGCTTGTTATTGCGTCACGGGCAAGAAAGGGTGCAGTTGAAGATGTTATCCCATCTTACCAGGCGGGAGATGTCATCGGCAACCAGATTGCTGCAATGGCTGTTGAATATGGGGAGATATCCATTGACGAAGTCTTTTCGATCATTTCCCGTTCATCTGTCGGAGTCAGGGAAAGAGAAACACTTGAAGGAATCATCGGGCAACTGACTGAACATTACCTGGTAAGACGGGATGGTGATCGGATAATTACAACCAGCAGGGCCAGACGATATCTCTCCGGCAACCTTTCCATGATACCGGATGAACGAAAATTTCCAATATACGACATCGTAACCCGGAGAACAGTTGGCACCCTGGATGAATCATTTATTATTACATCACTTCACACGGGGACAGTTTTTATCGCACGGGGACAACTCTGGCGTGTTCTTGACATGGAGGAGGGGAAGGTAACGGTTGAACCTGCCCGGAATACTGAGGGAGAACTGCCATCCTGGGAAGGTGAGCAAATCCCGGTGCCTTTTGAGATCGCCAGGGAGGTTGGAAAACTTCGCAGGACCAGAAAATTTGAAGAATATACGGAAAACAAGGCCTCTATCACATTTGCAAACGGCTTTTTGGACCTGATAGAGAAAAATCATGGGCTTATCCCAACTGACCAGCTCCTGACTCTTGAATACTCAGAAGACGGAGTTGTCCTGAATAACTGTGTCGGACACCAGACCAATGAGGCTCTGGGACGTGTCATTTCCATTCTCCTGTCTGCCCGGTTTGGAACAACCATCGGACTTGAACTTGATGCATACCGGGTTCTTCTCAGAATTCCACGGGAAGTATCAGTCCATGATGTAAAAGAGATCCTTCTTGGGCTCAAGCCAGAACATATCAGGGGAATTCTAGAACTGGCACTCAAAAGGACGTCCCTATTTAAATGGAAACTGGTCCAGATCTCCAAAAAATTCGGGGCCATTGATCCTGATGCAGATTATGAGCGGCTCAGTCTGCACCGACTCTCTGACCTGCTTGCACATCCGCAAATTCAGGAAGAGACGTATCGTGAATTATTTAGCAGGTACATGAATGTGCCCCATGCAGTTGAAATAATCAGAGCCATACAGGCAGGGGAAATTACCATTGCAATCGGCCCTCCGAGTATGATTGGGGGAGCCGCTCTGTATACTTCATCCCGTGACCAGATCCCTCCGCCAACAGCTGACCAGGCAGTAATATCAGCTTTAAAGCACCGACTTGACCGGCAGGAAATCCTGCTGGTCTGCATGAACTGCCGGAAATGGAAGAGTAGAACTGTTGTTGCACGGGCTTCTGATCAACCTGTCTGTGGCAATTGTGGTGCACGACTTATTGCATCTCTCAAACCTTATGAGGCTGAACTCTACTCAATTGCGAATAAAAAGACGAAAAATGCTGAAGAGAAGGCCATTGAAGACAAACTTATCAGGAATGCCAATATGGTCTTATCAAGCGGAAAAAAAGCAATTCTTATCCTTTCCGCAAAAGGAGTCGGGCCGGAGACCGCATCACGAGTACTTGCAACCTACACAGATGGCGATGCACTCATGCGGGAGATCTTAAAAGCCGAACGGAATTTTGTAAAAACCCACCGGTTCTGGCAATAAAAAAGTTACATTATATTTCCGAGCTTCTGCTCGAGGAAGTCCAGACCCCTCTTAATATCTTCCATGTTCTTCCCACCAGTAAGAATGATTTTACCAGATGAAAAGAGCAGGGCAACAATCTTCGGATCTGCTATACGATAGACAAGCCCCGGGAATTGTTCAGGTTCATATTCAATATTTTCAAGATTTAATGTCATCACAACTTTATTGAGATTAATCTTGTTTCCAATATCATAGGAGCAGACAATATTTGTGATGGCAACCCGGGGTTCATCAAAACAGGTGATTCCGGCCTCTTTCATCTTTTCGATGATCAGAAGAAGACCTCTGTCCAAAGATTCGGCATTCCGTATTCCGGTCAGCACCACTTTTCCGGAGGAAAAAATCAGAGATGCAATCTTTGGGTCTGCAATTCGGTATACTGCTCCAGGGAAGCGTTTCGTATTAAGCTCACAACCATCGATATTTTTCGAGATAATCTCAAGATCTATTGAGTCTGCGATAGCCCCTGACGCTACAATATTTTCAATCTTCAGGCTATCATATCGTTTATCTTCCATTCCAGATATCATGGGGTGTTTCATACTATAATACTAATGGTGAATTTCGGTAAATTCTCGTTTATTCCTAAATGCCAGAGACATTTCTGACAATCTGTAAATCATTAATCCAATTTTGTTTCATATCAACATTCAATGGTATATTAAAGCAGGAAGCGCAACCTTTGTTCTGAATGAAACATGAGATCCCGCATCAGATGACATCCTATGATGACTTTACCCAATCGTTCACGATTGATGTGCCTGAATTTTATAATTTTGGGTATGATGTCATCGATAAATGGGCGGAGAGTGACCGGAATAAGCTGGCAATGATATGGGTCAGCCAGGACGGACAGGAAAAGAAATATACCTTTCGTGACCTGCGCAATCTCTCCGTTGAAGCGGCAAACATTCTCATTAAATATGGCGTAAAAAAAGGTGACCGGGTAATGCTCATGCTTCACCGCGTTCCTGAATGGTGGATATTTGTAATAGCCCTTATCAAACTTGGGGCAGTCATCTGTCCTGCGCCCACGATGCTGACACCAAAAGATCTGCAGTACAGGATTAATGCAGGCAGATTTCAATTTATCATCACCGATACCGAGAATGCAGATAAGGTTGAAAAAATTTGCCGGTTTTGTCCGACATTAAAGCACCGGATGCTTATCGACGGAGAACTTCCGAACTGGATCAGTTATAAATACGAACTGTTTTATCCGGCTCCGGTTTCCCGCTCTACTATTAGTATGCCCATCTCACAAAAAACTCACGCGGCCGATCCGATGATGATATACTTTACCTCCGGAACAACCGGAGAACCGAAGATGGTACTCCATAACCATGGACACCCACTTGGTCATATCGTCACCGCCAGGCTCTGGCAGGATCTGAATAGCAATGACCTTCACTTTACCTCGTCTGATACCGGGTGGGCAAAATGCGGGTGGGGTAAGATCTTTGGTCAGTGGATTGTTGGTGCCTGCATTTTTGTGTATGATGCCCGGGGAAAATTCAAGGCAACTGAGCTGCTCCCACTGATTGAAAAGTACGAGATAACCACATTTTGTTGTCCACCGACTATCTACCGAATGCTTATCATAGCAGACCTTGCTAAATATGACCTCCGTTCACTTCGCCACTGTATCTCAGCAGGTGAGCCATTAAATCCCGAAGTCATTCGGATCTGGCAGGAAGAGACCAATCTTCCAATATATGAAGGGTACGGACAGAGCGAAACCTGCTGCTGTGTTGCAACTTTTCCCTGTATGACTCATAAGCCAGGGTCCATGGGAAAACCTTCACCGGGGTGGAAGATAGAACTGCATGATGAGGATGGAAAACCAGCACCGCAAGGAACAGAAGGAAGGATCGCAATTAATCTGAACCCCCGGCCAGTAGGTCTTTTTGTAGAATACCTGGATAATCCGGAGGCAAACACCGATGTATTTAAGAACGGGTTTTATTACACCGGCGATAAGGCGTACATGGATGAAGATGGGTATTTCTGGTTTGTTGGCAGGGATGATGATGTAATTAAGAGTTCGGGATATCGTATAGGCCCCTTCGAAGTAGAAAGCGCTCTTCAGGAACATCCTTCAGTGCAGGAATCCGCGGTGGTTGGCTCACCAGACCCAATCAGGGGTATGGTAATCAAGGCATTTATCGTACTCAAAACCGGATATGAGCCGTCAGACCAACTGGTCCGCGAAATTCAAAAACATGTGAGGAAGGTAACCGCCCCTTACAAATATCCTCGCATTATTGAGTTTGTTGGTGAACTACCAAAGACTCTTTCCGGTAAAATAAAACGCGGAGAACTCCGGGAACGAGAGCTCCAGAGATACCAGAATTCATAACTTTTTTGAGAGCGATTCCGAATCATTATTATTGAAGAACACTAATATGTAAAAGCACGATTGATTCCGAGGGAACGACGAAGGGATCAGCATTGTGCATCTTATACATTGAGCGAGGATCGCCGAGCTAGGTCAAAGGCGTTAGGTTCAGGGCCTAATCCCGTAGGGGTTCGCCGGTTCAAATCCGGCTTCTCGCATATTTGTTTCTATCTATTTTTAGCATGTATCATTATTGAGATTTTAAGGTTATGAGATTGAATACATCTCTGGTTACCCAACAAACGCAATAAACAACCCTGAACAAATGGATGCTCACCATTCTGATATTTAATGCGAAGATATATCTTGTCAGTGATATAGTATTCACATAATAATAGTTGGGTGCTCTATGGTGGGAGGCAATATGTCTCTGCAACTTTCCAAGGGGGAAGAGGAGGTTGCAGATTTATTTTGGGATATTGGGCTTAAAAAAAATACTGCCCGGGTTCTAGTTCTGATGATCAGAGGCGATGAACTAACATCAAGGGAAATGGAGCGGGTATGTGATCTCCGGCAACCGGAAGTGAGTATTGCTCTGACTGATCTACAGAAAAGGAAATGGATCAGAGTTGTCAGGCATATCATGGAGAATAAAGGGCGGCCGGTGAAAATTTTTCAACTGATCCATTCTCTGGATGATATTCTGGATGAACTGAAGAACGCTATTGTCGGCGATTATGAAGAGAAAGTGAAAGAGATTGAGAAGGTTCGGGAGCTGTTGAGAGTAAAGGTAGCAGAATAATTTTTAAAATCTTTACTCATTCAAACTATTTTTAAAATATTTTTCTTCCCCTTCCTTATTGCATGAACTGATTTTTAGAAAGCGAACTTCCAACTGAGATAAAACGGGATGCGATGATAGAGTGCTTGAATGGAACCGGCCAATTATGACTCACATTTTTTGTAAAAAAGCAGGGCGCTACCCAGCACTACTTATACTAGAGGAGCAAACAATGTAGTATATACGTAAGGGATCTATTAAGATTTCGAGAGTCAGTTTCTTAAATATTTAAGTAATTTCTTTCGCTATTTTCAGTAACCTTGGCTATGTAGGTAATACAAGCTGCTTACGCATACAAAATTCGAGCATATCATGGAAGGTAAACGTATGTATGTGGGTAACCTCACATATTCAGTGAATGAAGCAAATCTCCGAACTCTCTTTGGACCGTACGGGGATGTTGAAAGCGTTAAAGTAATTGAGCAGAAAGGCTTCGCATTTGTCGAGATGGGAACAGTTGAACAGGCTGAAGCAGCAATGGCTGCCCTGAATGAGACTGATTTTGAAGGAAGAACCCTTCGTATCGACGAGGCAAGACCTATGCAGCCCCGTAGCGATTTTGGTAGTGGCGGTTCAAACCGTGGTTTTGGCGGTTCAAACCGCAGATACTAACTTTTTTTGCAGAACTTTGTTTTTGGAATAATTACTTTTAAAGTGCATAAGTTTATTCTGTTTTTTAGATCTATATCCGGATCTCATCCATTCATGAAGATAGACCAAGATGGGTTGTTCTTGCATTTTTCATCTCCCTTATAACTATACTGCTTATTGCAACGTCACAACTTGATATCTTAATCAGACTCCTGATTGTGTACTTCCTCTCCTGGCGGTAGCGTTCATCCTCATCTATTACTTCCCCCGTGATGAAGTGACTGAGTAGGGATACTCTCTATTTTCAACAAATTTTCAATAAAAACCACAGAATAAAGAGAACAGGATTGTTAAACTCCATTATCCGGTCTTACGCATCTTAAGTATGTGGTAATTCCTTTCACTTTCACCCTGTTTGGATAACCTTTACATACCACTTTTGAAAGACTCGTAATAGTGACCGGGCGATTCGAACTACTCCAAAAAATAAATCAAAATACATTTTCCGTCTATATTGCTCCAAAACGGGATATACAGAATGCACTGATACCCGGCCCGGTCCAAAGCATCTATGGCCCAATAACGTACCTCTCCTTTGGCCATACAGACCCGGCTTTAAGTCTCCCGCCTCATCTAAAACACCTGGTTGATTTTCGAAGAGTTGAGGGAATGGGCGGACTTATTGGAGCGATGAAAAAAGATGAATCGGATGTACTTTTTATTCAGTACTCCCGTGAACATCTGGAAGAATATGAGCATAATATCCCTCTCCTCGCTGAAGAATGCAAAAATCATGCACGATTTATTGCCCCGGTGGTTATCATTGCAGACAGGCATGATCATATTATCGAAGCGCTCGGCAGACTTTCAGACCGGTACATCATCCTCACCGGCAAAAACCGAAGCCTGATTGGTGGCAAAAAATTTGCAGTGCAAAAAACTCTCAATGATTATTCAAGATCCAAACAAAGCAGTCACTCTTCAGGGCATTTGAAATTATATGGGCAGCAATCGCTCCCATTCTGACATGTTACTTTTGCTTCTTCCTGGTTGCAAGGAGCACCCCGTCATACGGACAATATGTTTCAGCCCCGGCAGTCTTCCACCCACAGATCGGGCAATACCTCATTTCTTGTTCCCCCCTGAGTAGGGGAATAAGCGGGATAAAAAGAAACATGAAAAAAAACGGAAACCCGAAAGTCCAACATATGGCAGTAATGCCAAGTGATCCAGCAAGAAGCAGAAGTGAAAAAATCAGGCGATTCGTAGCGCGGCCTCCCGGACAGCCCATGCTGGCATTGCATTAGAAAGTTCTCCCATCTCCTTATTCAGGTCTACTGCATCAAGCCAGGTGGAAAGCATTCCAGACCCGATACCACAAGTGATAACCTTCTTGCAATTATACTGGCCCATCACGAAGCGAACCGCCCCTTTGATAAGGTTCTGCTCTTCATGGACATATAATTCCGCAATCTCAAGAATTCCTGCATCTCCCACCTCAAATGGATCAGCACAAACCATTCGCGATATTCTTCTCTGGCAATGATCCCATGACGGGCTGCATGAATCAGGAGTTGTCGTGGTATATTCCTCCGGAGTAATCAGCCCCATCAGGAGGTGGGCGTCTCCGGCACAGGCAAAATATTCAGTGCTTACCCGGGTCTGCTGACCATCAAGAACAACTGACCGGAGAAGAGATGAAACCGGAGTTCTCAGGAGACCATAATAGAGTAACAGGCCGAATTTTAGACGGGAAAAATCAGTCTGTCCTTTCAGAGAATCCCATGCATTCAGGGGAATGAGGTCGGTTGTCGTACTTCCCATATCAATAAGCAGGGCATCCGGGTAGGTGTCCTTCATTACATCAGCCATGACCAG
>Ga0265295_1006491_pt1 | contig 14114 bp, 11 predicted proteins | sample Munlansysbiofilm_FD_192503 | JGI IMG/M metagenome (GOLD analysis project Ga0265295, IMG submission 192503) | Leachate microbial communities from a municipal landfill in Southern Ontario, Canada - Methane capture system biofilm | ecosystem: Engineered > Solid waste > Landfill > Unclassified ... | reverse complement strand
AGCCCAAATCTCGACCCATGCAAGCCTTTTAAAAAAACACGAAGATACTCCTTTCACTCTCGAAGTCGCTTTACATTATAACAATCTGGAAGATAATTGCTATCTGGCGTTTTATGATGCAGCCACAATTTTTTATGACCCTCAGTTTGATGCACTCAAATTATCAGGACAGAATTTCCATCCTGAAATATATTTCCAACAAAATGAAATCAACTATGCGATTAACTATACACCCTTCGATCCGGAGGCTGAGTATCCCATTGGGTTACACCTGCCGGAAGAAGGAGATTATCTGCTACAACTCAAAGGGGACGATTTTATATCCACTCACACCTTGTACCTTATTGATTTCATTACCAATACAACCTATAACACCGAAGAAATCAGGGAAATTATTTTCCATGGGCATCCAGACGACAATCCCTTTCGCTTTGCATTAATGCATTCTGAAACCGGAATCCAAGATTTGGATCGTTCGTATTTTAACACAAAAATCCTAGGAAGAACCCTTTCAATTACAGGCAACAAAGGAGATTATTTATGCATCCATACAATCGAAGGAAGATGCATTGGAACCTGGAAAATTATAACAGATAATACCACAGTAACCCAACGCCTAACCCCTGGAATATATATAATAACCTGGCGGAATGAATCTACGAAAATCCAAAAAATAATTATTCACTAACCCTTACCTACCATGAAACGTAATCACCGCATAGTACTGATTCCCATTTTATGCTTATGCTTTTCGGTATACCTTCAGGCACAGCCTGACCCATCAAAAAATGGCGATGGAAGTCAGGTGGGAGGCGAGCCCATTGGGCATAGTGCTCCGGTCGGAAACGGCACGCTAATAATGCTTGGAATGATCACCACCTACATTATTGGAAAAACGCTAAAGGCAAAAAAAGAAAAAGATAAAAGAACCCATTAACCTATAGGCTTCGAACGGCTGATAATGCCACGGGCAATACTTATCAACAGCATAGTCATCAAGATAAAAACAGATATCCGGGCGATAAAATCACCATGCTTTACATAAAAAGTAAGTGTATCATTGGCATTTATCGTTTGACGAATGGCTGTACGAACCCAATAAGGAGTGGCTTGTTCAATATCACCGCGCTGATTGATGAAGCAGGATATCCCGGTATTAGCCGAACGAGCCACGCTCCTTCGGGTTTCAATGGCACGCAAAACAGAATAGGACATGTGTTGCCGATGGCCTGGAGTATCTTTCCACCAACCGTCATTGGTCATCACAAAAATAACCTCAGCCCCGTTTTTCACAAATCCTGACATAAATTCACCAAATATCGATTCATAACAGATACTGGGGGCCACTTTTAATCCATTCGGGATATTAAAAAAAGGAATACGTTCCGGATCAGTACCTAAACTGCCCACGGTGCCACCCAAATCCAATGCAAGATTTTCGATAAAGGGTAAATATTTAATCCCTGGCATGGCCTCCACCCCGGGAGTCAGTTTTGATTTATGATACAATTGAATAGAGCTATAATTATCGATATAATAAATTGTATTATAGGCATCATAAAACTGATCCGTATTGGGAATTTGTCGTGCACTGGGAGATAATGGTTCTTCTGGCCGAAATAATTTATAAGTGGCAGCTCCAATACAGATTGCTGTTTGCGGATAATTTTTCATAAAATCGACTACCGACAAAACACTATTGCTTTCCATTAATCTGTCTTCAAACACATTACGCTCCTGAATCACTGATTCCGGCAATACAATAAAATCCACCGTAGTATCGCTATTAGCACGAATCAAATCATAAACCCGATCGAGTATTTCATTAGGATGAAGCCCATATTGCTCAGAATAAGGATCGTTATTCGGCTGAACTACAAGCACCTCCACAGGATTATCTTTTTCCTTATAATGGGAATACCGGTTAAAAGAAAATATTATGGGAACCCCTATAACCATAACGGCACTTAGCAAAATTGCGACGGGATTTACCCGCAGGATACGACGACCATAGATAAACCCTTTTAGCGCATAAAACAACAAAATATTTACAAGAAAAATCCAAAGTGATCCTCCAAATGTTCCGGTATATTCATACCACTGAATCCATTGGGGCACCATAGAAAAGGCATTGCCAAGATTCAGCCAGGGCCAGTTAAGTGCCCATGAAAGGTGCAGGTATTCAAACGCCATCCAGGCTACCGGAAAAATCCAGTATCCGCCTTTTAGGTGAAAAACATTGCTACGGATAAGATGCACCATTTGGAAAACAAAAGCCATTAGCAGGCTATTCAGTAAAATAGAAACTACTCCTCCAACTGCGGTACTGTTCCATATCCAGTAAGTAGTCAGGATATTCCATAAAAGTAACCCGGGAAACGCGAAAAAAAACGGAGCCCAGGTACTATATTTATGGTGGTTCAATGAAATATAATCTTCAATAAATAAAAACGGAAGAAAAGCCACAAACAGCAATCCAGGCCATCCGTTCATAGGCCAGGCTGCGGCAATTAATCCACCCGACAGCAAGGATAACAACAGGAGATAAAGTTTTTTCATACAATAATTTTTATATTTGCCATAGATCCATGTTGCTCAAAATTATCACCATTCTCAAAAATCCGATAAAGCAACATAGTCGTTCCAACCCACAGGATTATTCAATTGACCCGATATCCGGGTCGTCGTACAAATATTGATTAAAAGGATAACGAACCCTGTGAATGGTATTTACGTGCTGATACAATTGTTCTTTAAATGCATCGATGTTATGTTTTGTTTTTGCAGAAATAAAGACCGAAGGGCTATTAACTTTTGCAATCCAGCTATTTTTTAGTTCGCTAAGCGGAATCTGCTCGGAGGTCCACCCGCTAAGGTCATCGGAACTCCGATTAACCCAGGTGTAGGCATCGGTTTTATTAAAAACCATTATCACCGGGATTTCAGAGGCTCCAATTTCATGAAGTGTATTTTTAACCACATCGACATGGTTTTCATGGTCAGGGTGAGAAATATCCACCACATGAATCAGGAGATCCGCCTCCCGCACTTCGTCGAGGGTCGACTTGAAGCTTTCTACTAATCCATGGGGCAGTTTTCGGATAAACCCAACAGTATCGGAAAGGAGAAACGGCAAGTTTCGAATCACCATTTTTCGAACGGTAGTATCCAGGGTAGCAAAAAGTTTGTTTTCGGCAAAAACCTCCGATTTACTAAGCAGATTCATAATGGTTGACTTTCCGACATTCGTGTAGCCCACCAGCGCAACACGGACCATCTTTCCCCTATTACCACGCTGGGTAGCCATTTGCTTATCGATCTGGCTCAGTTTGATTTTTAATAACGAGATTCTGTCACGGATAATCCTGCGGTCGGTCTCGATTTCTGTTTCCCCCGGCCCACGCATTCCAATACCCCCCTGTTGCCTTTCAAGATGCGTCCACATACGGGTAAGCCGTGGCAACAGGTATTGATACTGGGCGAGTTCAACCTGCACCTTTGCATGTGCAGTTCGCGCGCGCGAAGCAAAAATATCCAGGATAAGATTGGTTCTGTCAAGCACCTTAACATTGAAAACGTGTTCAAGGTTACGCACCTGCGAAGGCGACAGTTCATCGTCAAATACTACCACGTCAATTGCCTGATCCTCCACAAAATGGTGAATCTCTTCCAGTTTTCCCGACCCCACATAGGTGCGGGGATTAGGGCTATCCAATTTCTGGATAAATATTTTCTCACACTGCCCCCCTGCTGTTTCAACCAGAAACTCCAGCTCCTTCAGGTATTCCTCTGCACGTTCCTGCGACGTCTCCCGCGTCACCAGGCCAATTAACACCGCACGTTCCAATTGTGCCTTTTGATCTTTTTCTTTCCCCATGGTTGGCAAATGTAATAAAGACTTTTTTTTCTGCAATACCCGATTTTATGAACTTCACCGCTATATTTTTCACTAAACCCCTAAAATCAATTACCCATCAAAGCTGTTGCAGGCTCCGACCTCTGGTTAGTATCCTCCGATGTTCATGCGGAATCAATGATAATAAACCCGTTTCACCCGCCGTGAGATCGTAGAGAGCATTTCATAAGGTATGGTTTTTATTTTTTCCGCCAGCTGCCTGACCGTATGTTTCTCATCAAAAATTACTACCTCGTCGCCTTCGGCACAGGGAATTCCAGTAACATCAAGCATACACATATCCATACAAATTTTCCCGATTATAGGCACACTCATATCGCGAATAAAAAGCTGCCCTATGCCATCAGAAAATGCCCGATTCAGCCCATCTGCATAGCCTACGGGCACAATAGCCACTGTCGTATCCCGCTGCGCAATAAATGCCCGGTCATACCCTACGCTTTCTCCACGCTTCAATGCTTTAATCTGCAAAATTATGGATTTAAATGAACAGACATTTTCCAGTGATTTTTGCACTTCAGGGATCATGGAGATACCGTACATACTAATTCCTAAACGAACCATATCCATTTGGTAATCAGAGAATCGAATAATTCCATCAGAATTTAAAATATGTCGGCACACCGGGTAATCCAACCCTTCAGTAATCAAACTGGCCATATTATCGAATAATGAAATCTGCTCAAGGGTAAAATCGTCATCCTTCGGATTCCCTGCAGAAGCCAGGTGACTGAAAACCGAACCTACCTTAATTTCCGGATGCTCCATTAATTTTTGTATCAAGTCAGGGATATCAGCCGGGCAAAACCCCAGCCTATGCATACCGGTATCAAGCTTAATATGAATTTTTACCGGGTTTTCGGCTGTAGCATAGCCCGTTTCCACAATGGCTGCAATAAGATAATCGTAAGAGAAAAAACTAAAAATCTCAGGTTCCAAATGATATTTGAGCAATGCATTAAAGCTTTCTCTCTCCGGATTCAACACCAAAACAGGCAAAGTAATGCCATTCTGACGCAAATCAATACCTTCGTCAGTAAATGCCACCGCCAGGTAATCGACATGATGGAACTGTAACAGGCTTGCAATTTCAACGCTTCCGCTGCCATAGGAAAAAGCTTTTACCATGGCCATTATTTTGACGTGAGGTAAAAGTTGATCCCGGTAGTATTTCAGATTATGGATCATGGCTTCCATATTCACCTCAAGAATGGTTTCATGATCTTTCTTCTGCAGGGTATGGTTAATCCGTTCGAAACCAAAAATCCGAGCTCCTTTCACGAGAATAATTTCATCCCGAAAGGATGAAAAAGAATAATCACGAAGAAAACTAACCGTGTCAGGGAAAAAAGCCGTTTCCATCTCAAAAAGTTCCGGAAAACGGCTTATGGCATTACCAACGCCAATAAGGCGATCGACACTCTTTTCCGACAAAAGACGGGATACCTCATCGTACAAATCGCGGTCTGAAACGCCACTTTGCAGGATGTCGGATAAAATCACCGTACGCTTTTTATGTTGTGTATTAAGCAATAAAAAATCGAGTGCAATTTTTAGGGAATCAAGATCGAGGCTATAGCTATCGTTAATAATTGTACAATTATTAATCCCTTCTTTGAGTTCGAGCCGCATTTCAATACGCGGAAGGTTTTTCATTCTTCTGCGGATAACCTTAGGCTGATATTCAAGGCTAAGCATAGTAGCCCAGCAAAGGATAGCGTTCTCAACAGACGCCTCATCATGGAAAGGAATTTCGATATCAATATTCTGATCACGGTAACGGGCAGTGATATGGGTCAGCGGGTGTTTTTTCTCGATGGAGATGACATTTAGCTTCCCCTCACCTCTTCTGCTCCAGGTAAAAGTATCGATCTCATTATGATGCCCTGAACGAATAAATACTTCGGATATCTCAGCGTAATCCGGGGAATAGATAATCCGCTCTGCATTGCGAAAAAGTTTAAACTTTTCGCCTGCTTTTTGCACATTATTAATAAAATTCACGTCATGTGCATGACCAATATTAGTAAAGATGCCAATATCCGGACGGATCATTAGTTGAAGCTGATCCATTTCGCCGGGTTCAGAAATCCCGGCTTCAAAAATGGCCATATGATGGCTTTCGTTCATTTGCCAGATCGACAAGGCAACACCAATCTGAGAATTATAGCTTTTCGGGCTGCGCACAATGTTAAAATCGCCGGAGAGCAACTGATATAACCACTCTTTTACTACGGTTTTCCCGTTAGAGCCGGTTATGCCAATCACCGGGCACGAAAACTGATTTCTATGAGCAGCAGCCAGTAATTGTAAGGCTTTTAAGGTGTTATCCACAAGGATAAAATTCGATTTATCGTACTTGTTAATTTCAAAACACGGTTTTGAAATAACAAAATTCCGAACGCCTTTTTCATAGAGGTCGGGAATATAATTATGGCCGTCGGCGGCGGTTCCCGTCAAGGCAAAAAATAATGTTTTATGCGGATTTCCCAATTTTCTGGAGTCGGTAAGGATCTCGACAATAGAGGAATGGTCTTTCCTTGAAGAAAAAAGCTGACCCCGCATCAGGTCAGCAACTTTAGTAATGGAATATTTTTGAGCCATAAACACAAAGGATCAGGTAAAAATCATTCATTAGCAAAAATCCGCACCGGGGGATCCTGATTATCCTGACTATAAGCATAGCGGTTTTCAACAATTTTTGCGGCAAGGTACAACGCATAGCGCGAAGCATCGGGGTTATAATCGCCGGCACCGGCAACTTCCAGGCCTGAATCGTGTGCAGGCTGAACCACAATCCCTGGTAAATCTGTATACAATAAAACTCCGTCGTTATTGGAAAGCGTCCGGAAAGGCAGGATACCCTGATCATGATACAGCGCCAGAATACCATCAAATTTTTTATAGGCGCCTGATTCAAAAAATCGTTCAGCCGAATACGGGCCATAAACCTGAATACCGTTATGCATGCATTTTTCAATCGCCGGGACAATAATTTCTGTTTCTTCCGCTCCGGCAAGGCTCTCCTTTTCGCAATGAGGATTCAGCCCCAACACAGCAATAGTGGGCGAGGGAATAGCGAAATCAATGGACAATACATTCTTCATCTGCCCGATTCGTTGAATCAATAATTCGGTCGATAAAGTGGCACATATCTGGTTAAAAGGAATAGGTCCCGTTACAAAACCAATTTTAAACTGCTCATCAACCATCATAGTCATGATTTCTTCCGTCTGAAAAGAGGCTGCAAGGTATTTATCCATACCGGAGAAGGAGGATCCAGCCATGTTAAACATGGCATTCTCCACGGGCAACATCACAATCGCATCGATATAATTATGCAATAAATCACTGATTGCCTGATCGATAGCCAACAGGCCGTTTTTTGAAGCCTCTTCGGTCAGCCGGCCCATCTCTATGCGAATTTCATTTTCAGTAATATTGATAATATTCGCTCGCTGCGCGTTGGCATATTCCGGCCTTTTAATCAAATTAAAACTAAAATCCTCCCGGTTTAATACTTTCCGGTGGTATGAGGCCACTTTTGAAGAACCATACACCACCGGTGTAAAAAAATCAAAAATTCGGATATCGGTAAAATTCTTAATTAACAGCTCATAGGAAGTTCCGTTAATATTGCCATGGGTGATACCGATAACAGGTTTCTCAGCTTTTCGATGATAGGGTTGTTGACTTTCCATAAAAATCCGGTTTGTGCTTAACAAAGTTAATAAATTTAATCATAGTGGCCCTGTACAACTGAAAAACTGTAAGCAGAAGCTATAATATAATGATAATAAGCATATTAGACTTCTACTGCTCAAAACAAAACGTCCTTTGTCATCGTTCTTCAATTCAAGCGAAGTATTCCTAAAGATAGGATAAAAAGTAGTTAAACAGGAGCCGAACGCCGACCCCAGTGGCTCCCAGACCACGGTAATTATAGCGTGAAGTCGTAAATGCCGTACCTGCAATATCAATATGAATATACGGGTAATCGGTAAAATATTGAAGAAATTTCCCTGCGGTAATTGCACCGCCTTCTGTTCCGGTGGAGATATTCCGGATATCAGCAATCTCTGATTTCAGCAATTCCTGATAATCATTCCAAAGCGGAAATTCCACAATTCGCTCACATACATAATCACCGGCACATTTCAGCCGGGCAAAATCATCTTCAGCGCCGCAATGCATAGCTACAGAAGCATATTTTCCAATTGCCCGCGCCGCAGCTCCGGTTAAGGTGGCCAGATCAATCACTATTTTGGGTTGATATTTTTTAGCATAAGCCAGTGCATCAGCGAGAATCAGGCGTCCCTCCGCATCGGTATTCAATACCTCCACCGTGGTGCCATTATATAGGGTCAAAACATCCCCACTCACAACAGCGTTACCATCCACACGGTTGTCGGTTGCCGGGATAAGCGCAATAATATGGAGCGGCAACCGAGCCAGAGCTGCGGCATAGATAGCGCTACCTGCTGCTGCGGCTCCAGCCATATCCGACTTCATATCATCCATATAGGAGCCAGTCTTAATATTCATACCTCCCGTATCGTAAACGACACCTTTTCCCACAATGACAACAGGTTTTTCATTTACGGCATTTTCCGGATTCCATTCAAGAATGATAAAAGCGGGGTCATCGATGCTTCCTTTATTCACGCCCAAAAGCCCCCCCATACGTAAAGCTTCGATTTTCTTTTTCCCGAACACCTCGGCCTGCATTCCGGCCTCAGCAGCCATTTGTCGAAAGGATTCGGCCAGGGCCGGAGTATTAAGTAAAATAACAGGTTCATTCACCAAATCACGGGCCTTCATTACGCCCTTCATCAGCACATGAAATCGTTCCATGGCTTGAGCAGAAATCAGCGTACTTAAAATCCGGATTTCACCGATTGTTTTTACCTCATTTTTCTCTTTAACCTTATAGTTGGCAAAAGTGTAACTTCCGAGCACAAGCCCTTCAGTAACGGCAAGTGTCATCTTCTCCCCTGCGGCAACATCAATTACCGTAAGGTTACGATTCCGTTCATTTTTCAGCATACCCCAAAGATCATCCCCCAGCTTCCGACCTGCCTCCAGACCTTCTGCATCGTCCTTTTCAGGAAGAACCATCACAAATTCAAGGTACGACAAACGATAAAAGACTACGAGATTCCTCTTATCTTCAATTTTCTCCCGAATATATTCTTTCTCGGATGGGAGAAAGGGATCAATGGGCAAATCCTCGATCCTTCGAACCAGAAATACCCGGTTACCTTCCGGGTTTCCTTCTTTTTCATGAAACAGTTTCATACTTTATTATTTAAATGCAATTGTTTAAAAATGGTTGCGGTAGCACCCTTTTGCTGTTCGATATACGCCTTACTTGCCTGGCAGGCCGCATTATATTTTAACGCATTAAAAAACATTTCATTAAGAATTTGAAGCAGTTGATTTTTATCCTCTACCTGAAATCCACCCCCTGCCATGCGTAGTCCCTGTGCTTCTAAAAACTTTCGGTTTTCAGGGCCAAATATCACCGGAATACCATAGGCAGCCGGTTCAAGAATATTATGAATCCCTTTTCCAAACCCCCCCCCCACATAGGCTACCCGGGCACAACGATAAACTGCCGAAAGAATCCCAATACGGTCGACAATCAATACTCGGGCATGGCTATGCAATTCAGGGTTGTAGGCAGACAATCTGACGGAAATACCGGGAAATTGCCGCATAACCTGCTCAATATGTGCAGATTCAACTTCATGAGGAACGATAATCAGTTTAATATTTTCGGTCAGCCTGTTCCATACCGTCGCGAGAAGAGCCTCGTCAACCGGCCAGGTGCTTCCGGCGACCAACACCTTGGCACTCCGGGAAAAAGACGAGACAAGGTCCGGTGGGGTACTCCTGCTTTGAATTTCTGCCACCCGGTCGAAGCGTGTATCACCACTTATCATTACATTAGTAATTCGAATCCGGTTAAGTAGCCGGGAGGATTCTGTATTCTGAACAAAAAAATAATTCACCTTACGCAATTGTTTTCTAAACCAGAAGCCGTACCATTTAAAAAAATGCTGTGATTTACGAAATACACCGCTGATCACATACACCGGCACATTATTTCGGGTTAGCACATCCAGATAATTATACCAGTATTCATATTTAACCAGAAAAAGAACATCCGGTTTCACGATCGAATAAAAACGAAAGGCATTGATACGGGTATCTGCCGGGAGATAAAAAACATAATCAGCACCGGGATAATTTTTTCGGATTTCATAACCAGAAGGCGAAAAGAAAGTAATCAGGAGTTTATAATCAGGGAAATGTGTTTTAAATGCGTCAATAATAGGGCGTCCTTGTTCAAATTCTCCCAAAGAGGCACAATGAAACCAGGCCAGTTTGTCATGTTCATTCCGTAATTCCCCGGAGAGGGATTGAAAAATATTTTTTCGTCCTTTCACCCAACCTCTGGCCTTAGGATTAAACAGCGAAGCAAGAATAATCAGAGATCGGTACAACCGTATGGCTATTTCATAAATCAAGCGCATATTGTTTAATAATAGTAATAGGATGAAACCGAACGCTGATAGAAAGGAAGCATCCACCCTACTTTCACACCGATATAAAAGTCGTTGCGTAGCATAGCCGGCTCAGGCCCCATAAGGTCGAACTGATAACCCCTCAAGGGCACCGTGAGAGCGTGACTAAAATCAAGTCCTCCATAAAGGTTGAAAATATTCTGTTCGTCAATAAACTGATACCCGAGAAAAAGGTTATAAACAAAACCTCCGGCCTTACGGTCGTATCCTTTGGCATATTCATCGTACACCTGAGGGGCTGCATTCATAGCCACTTCGGTCCGGATATGATGGCTCAGATAGCCGGCACCTGCTGAAGCAAGAATTCCACTGTTTGGATTTTTTCCGGTACCAGGAATAATCTTCCCCAAAGAACCCATCACCGAGAAACCACGTTCGTAGGTATCCATAAATGCCGCTCCCCCGCTGGCATCAATGATAAAACCTTGTGAGGTCTGAATCTGACTAAAAAGATCATCAGCAATTTTCACCTTCCCTCCAAAAAAATAGGAGCAGGAAACGCCGGCCATCAGATTATGAGCCGTTTTATAATGGTACGAGGCTCCAATGGAGGAACATACCCCAAAGCGGTCGGCCAAATCGCCGGCAGGAAAGGAAAATCCATAATCAATACGAAAGAGATGCACCTTAATCGTACTATCAGAAATCTGAGCGATAGCACTCAGCCGGATCAAAACAAACAGGATTATAAAAAAGAGAGGCAGCCGTTTCTTCATAAACTGAATTATTGATGCAAAAGTACACAAAAATGCAAGTATGCCATGGGGCATTTCCATTCAATAAACGCATATAACCCGGGAACATTGCCTATCTCTACAAACATAATTACCTTTACGCGATTTTAATGGATTTTTTCATTCAAAAGGCCATAAAAAGAAAAATAAACCGTTGTTTGAAATAAGAAATAGCAAGTATACATGAAAAAAATTCAAATGGTAGATCTGGTAGGGCAATACCAGAAAATCAAAAAGGAGATGGATGAAGCCGTACTAAATGTAATCGGCAGCGCTGCTTTTATTAACGGGCCGGAGGTGAACAACTTTCAAAATGCATTAGCCCAATACCTTGGAGCAAAACATGTTATCCCGTGCGCGAATGGCACCGATGCACTACAGGTGGCAATGATGGCACTAAACCTGAAACCAGGGGATGAAGTAATCACATCGTCTTTCACTTTTATCGCTACGGCAGAAGTAATTGCATTACTGGGACTCACGCCTGTGTTGGTGGATGTATTACCCGATACATTCAATATCGACCCGGAGGCGATCAGGAAAGCCATTACTCCCAAAACAAAGGCCATCGTGCCAGTGCACCTTTTCGGTCAATGCGCCGATATGGAAGAAATAATGGCAATAGCCAACGAACACCAACTTCATGTCATTGAAGATGCTTGTCAGGCCATTGGCGCAGAATATACGTTTCGTGACGGCAGCGTTAAAAAAGCTGGAACAATAGGCCACGTGGCAGGAGTTTCCTTCTTTCCTTCAAAAAATTTAGGATGTTATGGCGATGGTGGAGCAATTTTTACTGATGATGATGCACTAGCGGCCCAGTTGAAAGTGATCGTAAACCATGGAATGACCGTTCGCTATTATCATGATTATGTTGGGGTTAACAGCCGGCTCGACAGCCTCCAGGCGGCAGTATTACGGGTTAAACTCAACTATCTTGATGAATATACAGCACAACGGCAGCGCGCCGCTGACTACTACAACCGTGCTTTTGCCGACAACGCGAAAATCACTACGCCGGTAATTTCCAAAAACAGTACACATGTATTTCATCAATATACATTGATGCTAAACCATACCGACAGAGATGGACTGCAAAAATACCTCAACGACAAAGAAATTCCTGCGCCTATCTACTATCCTGTTCCCTTGCATCTCCAAAAAGCGTATATTGATCCCAGGTACAACGAAGGGGACTTCCCTGTTACTGAAAAATTATGTAAATCAGTGATTTCACTACCGATGCACACCGAACTCGATGAAGAACAATTAAACTATATTGCAACGGCAGTGTTAGATTTTGTTAATCAGGAATAACTATGGAAAAACACTATTTTGCGCATGAAACAGCAATTATTGATACGCCCTGTTCAATAGGAGAAGGAACAAAAATCTGGCATTTCAGCCATATTATGGGAAAGTGCAGTATTGGAAAAAACTGCAATATCGGGCAAAATGTAGTCATTTCACCCGAGGTAGTGCTGGGGAATAATGTAAAGGTGCAAAATAATGTATCCGTTTACACAGGAGTTTTATGTGAAGATGATGTTTTTCTCGGCCCATCGATGGTTTTCACCAACGTCACCAACCCACGGAGTGCCATAAACCGACGTGGGGAATATGCAGCCACTGTGGTCAGAAAAGGAGCCACGATTGGCGCCAATGCAACCATCGTTTGCGGGCATGAGCTCGGAGCGTATTGCTTTATCGGAGCCGGAGCCGTGGTAATATCCGATGTTCCGGCCTATGCACTCTATGTAGGAAATCCGGCCAAACACAAAGGTTGGATGAGTCGCTATGGACACCGGCTCGCTTTCAATAACGAAGGCATTGCCCTTTGCCCTGAAAGCCACGAACAGTATAAACTGGAAAACGGAAAAATATCTTTCATCGGAAAATAATATGAAAATCAAACCTTACAACTTTGCATTGATTGGAGCTGCCGGATACATCGCCCCACGGCATATGAAAGCCATAAAAGAAACCGGCCATATTCTTCAGGCAGCACTCGACCGCTCTGATAGTGTGGGAATTATCGACAGCTATTTCCCTGACTCCTCCTTTTTCCTCGAAACCGAACGTTTCGACCGGCATTTGGATAAACTACGCCGCATCGGTAAAAATAAAATTGATTATGTAAGCATCTGCTCACCCAATTACCTGCATGATGCACACATCCGGCTGGCGCTGCGCAATGAAGCACACGCCATTTGCGAAAAACCGCTTGTATTAAATCCTTGGAATGTTGATGCACTACGGGAAATTGAAAAAGAGACCGAAAAAAATATCTATGTCATTCTTCAACTCAGGCATCATCCTTCCATTCTCGAACTAAAAAAAACCATTGATGAAGGGCCGGCTGATAAAGTGTACAATATCGACCTCACCTATATTACCAGCCGTGGAAAATGGTATCAGATATCCTGGAAAGGAGATCCCGAAAAATCGGGCGGAGTAGCCACGAATATTGGCATTCACTTTTTCGATATGCTGACCTGGATTTTTGGAGATGTGCAACAGAGTGTTGTTCATCAATCAGACAAACATCAGGCCGCTGGTTTTCTCCGGTTAAAAAAGGCACGGGTCAGATGGTTGTTAAGCCTCGACTACCAACTTATCCCTTCGACCGTCAAAGCAGCGGGACAAAGAACTTACCGATCGATTACAGTGGAAGGGAAGGAAATGGAATTCAGCGGAGGATTTACTGATTTGCATACATTATCCTATCAAAAAATTCTTGCAGGAGAAGGATTTCAGGCGGAGGAGGCCAGAAAAAGTATCGAAATTGTGCATCATATCCGAAATGCAAAACCGGTTGGAATATCAGGGGATTATCATCCATTTTTAAATTCAAAATAAATGAAAATATTAGTC
>Ga0265295_1006489_pt1 | contig 14126 bp, 11 predicted proteins | sample Munlansysbiofilm_FD_192503 | JGI IMG/M metagenome (GOLD analysis project Ga0265295, IMG submission 192503) | Leachate microbial communities from a municipal landfill in Southern Ontario, Canada - Methane capture system biofilm | ecosystem: Engineered > Solid waste > Landfill > Unclassified ... | reverse complement strand
TAGCTCACTCCCCACTCCCCACTCTTTTTTACTTCCACCAACCCATTTTCATAATATACTCATACACTTTTGGAGGTAAAAAATATCGGATATCTTTATTGTTTTTGATTGCATTGCGAATAAAACTTGATGAAATTTCCATTTGTGGAGCATCAATTATATTGATATTTGCATTCTCAAATTCTGGTAACTCGGAGCAGGGACGCTTATAAACATAGATTTTGTAGTTGTCTAATATTATGCGGTAGTTTTTCCATTTATGCAAACTTTCTAAATTATCGCCACCCATTAATATACTAAAATTGACATCTGGATATTTCTCTTTTAAATATGTAAGTGTATTAATAGTGTAGTTTGGTTTTGGTAAATAAAATTCAATATCCGAAACTCTAAACTTTGGGTAGTCTTCAATTGCCAACTGAGTTAGATATTGTCTGTCTCTATCTTTAAGTAATGTCGATGCTTTTTTAGTTGGATTTTGGGGCGTTATCACAAACCAAAGTTCGTGTATGTCGCAAAACTCGGTTAAGTAGTTTGCAATAGCCATGTGTCCTATGTGGATAGGATTAAATGATCCAAAAAAAAGCAATATTTCGTTATTATTTGACATCTAATAATTCTATTTCAAAAACAAGTGTACTAAATGGGGCAATTACGCCGTGCTTTTCTTCTCCATAAGCGAGCCTAAATGGTATAATTATTAAGCAATGGTCTCCAACATTCATTAGTCTAATAGCTTCCTCAAGTCCGTCAATAACTTCATTATTGCCTACAATAAATTTAAAAGGTTCTTTTCGTTCAATAGTAGAGTCAAAAACAGACCCGTCAATAAAGCCTGCTGTGTATTCTAGTGTTACTACATTAGCTTTTTGAGGTTTTTTACCTGTTCCTTTGCTGATTGTAAAAATATTTAATCCCGACTTGGTTACTTTACGTGGCAAATCAATATTTAAAACATAACGTTCAATTAAACTGGCTTCTTGTGAAAGATAATATTGGTAAGTTTCTGCATTTTGTTTTACATAATCGCTACCGTCAAGAATTTTCCTCATTTTTATTCTAAAAATAAATTTGTCTCCTTGTTTTATGTAAGAGGGGATATGTACTTTATCTTGAGTGTAATTGAAAAAGTTTTTCGCATCAATTTTAAATGTTGCACTGTCGCCAGCTCTCATCATCATCAAGGCTTCTTCGAAACAACCTCCAGCATGAGAAGGTGGTGTAATTCGCATTTTAAAGTCCTTGTCTATCGTGCGAGTATCAAAAACCAAAGAATCTTTTATAGTTGAATATGTCATGTCAAAATACACTACATCACCAACTTTAGGATAAATTTTGCTTTTACTCGACTGTATATATTTATATTCTAATCCCGATTTTGTTTTCCTGTATATATTATCAATTTTATCTACAACATACTCGGTACTGCCGTCGGAATTAAAGATTAATACAGCAACATCTGAAGTATCATTTATTACTTTTATGGTATCAATGATTTCCTCGTCCGTTGTTGGAACTTGCTTTTTCTTCTTGTTATTATTGCATGATAAAATCAATATAACACAAGAAAAAAGCAGAAATGTTTTTAGTGTTATTTTCATTTTTGCACACTTATAATTTCGATTTCAAATATTAGGGTTGAATATGGTGGAATATCATTAGTTCCTTTTTCTCCATAAGCCAGTTTTGATGGACAAATGAGCATTGCTTGGCCTCCTTCATTCATCATTCCGATACCTTCGTTCCATGCTTCAATCATTTGATCATCACCAAAAGTGAATTTTATTGGAGCTCTGTTATAAGTAGTCTCAAGAACAAGTCCATCAATAAATTTAACAGTATAGTGGACACTTACAGTATTTCCTGGTTCAACTTTTATATTTGAACCTTTATGTTGTTCAATAAAATACATCCCCGATGCACTAGGTTTAACATCAATATTAGCATTTTTTAGATATGTTTCAAGAATCTCTAGCTCAACTTCTTCTGATTGATGATACTTTTCAGATAAATGACTGTCAAACTGCTCATGTTTGAGAACTTCTAAGAGTTTAACTTTTATAATTATAAGATCTTGAGATTTTACTCCAGCGGGTAAATTTGAGAAAGATTCGGAAGATTTAAGAAAACTCTCTGCATTGATTTTAAAAATAGTTGAATCACCAACACTCATTAGTGCAAGACCATCTTCAATACTTCCACCTGTATGTTTTGGAGGCTCAAGTTTACGTAAGTATTTCCTATCTGTATCTGTCGAATTAAAGAGCTCTTTACCGCTTTCGGTTTCGTAAGATAAACGTAATATCAAAACATCACCAATATTTGGTTTTGCACCATTTTCTGTAAATACTATTTTGTATTTTAAGCCAGACTCATGCGTTTCAAAGCCATTTTTATCAACATTACATGAAAATAAAAATACACTCAAAACAATTAGAAGCAAAAAAATATTTTTCATAATAAAAATTTAATCAATTTTATCGTTTAAACTAATTAGTTCCACATCATAAATAATTATAGAATACGGTGGAATTAGGTTTCCGTCTCCTGGAACGCCAAAAGCAAGATGAGGTGGTAATATAAAACGTGCTTTGTCGCCAACTCGCATCATTAGCAATCCTTCGTTAATCCCAGTTTCTTGTTGATTGTGTCCAAGATGTAAAAACTTATTGCCTGTTTTATCAGATGAATAAAGCAAATCTCCGTTAAGCAGCATTACTGTGTAAGTAAATTCGGCAATTTTACCATCTTTAGATTTTTCACCGTCTCCATTTTTATAAATTTGATAGTAAAGTCCAGTACCAGAAATTTCCATATTCCATTTACGTCTTTCAATAAACTTATCGATAACAGTATAATCAATTGCAACAATTTCTTTATTCCACTCTAATAGTTCTTTTTCGTGTTCCTTTTTTACTATAGAGTATGGCAATGGTTGTGCTGTCGAATTATTGGCTTGTTCGTTATTGCATCCTACTAGAATAAGCAAAGAGGCAAGTATTCCAACTAGTATTTTAATCATTTTCATAATCACTAATAATTATAGTTTTTCAGAATTGTTTTGTAATCCTGTAATGACTCAACGAATTTTTCGATAGTTTCTTGTAATGACTTATGACTTTCTCCTCCAGCAGCATTAATATGTCCACCTCCATTAAAATATTTAGCCGAAAACTCATTAACAGGGAAACTTCCTTTTGAGCGCAAACTAATTTTTACAAAATTATCTCGTTCAATAAAAATTGCTGAAAAGATTACGCCTTTAACCGATAAGGGGAAGTTTACAAAATTTTCAGTATCACCAAATTTCTCTTTAAATTCTTTACGGTCTTTTGCAGTAATATAGATGTAACCTGTTTTTAACTCAGGAATTATTACCATTCTGTTGAGCATAACATGACCCATAAAAAGCATACGCTCTTGCGAGAAACTGTTATAGACTCTATCATAAATAATATCTTTTTCGATGTCGAGCTTTAATAATTCCGAAACTATTCTAAAAGTATTTGGATTGGATGAATTAAAGCTAAAACAGCCTGTGTCGGTCATTATGCCAACATATAAACAGGTCGCAATATCTTTATCTAAGTATTGTTTTAAATAAGTATTTTCAATTATTTCAAAAAGCAATCCAGCTGTTGAACAATAATCTGTTTCCGAAAATAATAAATCTGTAAAGTTTTCAGGATGAGGATGGTGGTCAATAAGTACTTTGTAAGCATCTGAATTATTAAATCTTTCTGCGACATTTTTTATTCTGCTAAGAGCATTAAAATCAACACCAATAAGCATATCTGCATTTTTAAAGATATCTGGATTTGATTCTGTTTTTTTACCCAAACTTGTCAAATTTTTTCGTCCTGGCATCCAAAACAAAAATGATGGATATTGAGTTGGGCTTATCACATTTGCGTTTTTACCTGCATTTCGTAAAACAAGACATAAGGCAAGAGCCGAACCAATTGCATCGCCATCGGGGTTGTAGTGAGGAACAATAATGATATTTTCAGCCTCTTGAACTTTTGCTTCAAAGACTTTTAGTTCCTTAGAATATTTACTAATTTTTGACATATTTATGTTTTATTTCAAAACCTTAAAAATAAGGCAAATTATTTAAAGTGAGAAATAAAATCTGTTTTAATGCTAATATAAATATATTTGTTAAGGTGTCTGATATTTGTTAAGGTGTCTGATACTTGTTAAGGTGTCTGATACTTGTTAAGGTGGCTGAGCGGAGCCGAAGCCACCGAAGCCACCAAATCACCAATATCAATTGTTTAAAAGATCCTTTATAATCTCTAGTTCGTTCTCCATTTCATCAATAAAATCGTTTATTTCTTTAGTGTTTGAAATGTCAATTTTTTCGATTTCAATTGCCATAACGTGCATTAACTCAAAACAAACCGATTTGCTCGCAGTTGAAATAGCTTTTGCGTTTTCTGAGAAAGTGTCTATGTCATTTTTTTTGGCTGATTTTCTCAATTGTTTGAGGAAACCATAAATCTCTTTGAAGTAATTGTCTATGAGTAAACTCATATTAGCTTCATTATTACCTAACAAATCAAATAATATTGATTTGTTGAAGTGCCTTAAATTCATATTGTTATACATAAAAATATTTTTTGTTTCAATTAAAAAATCAAATCAATAATCACTTGTTTATACGGTTTTTTAAAAACAATGTTTTGTTTTCTTGTGTTATTTTTCATGTTATATAATTTTGCTCTTTGTTATTAATTATTAAAGCATTGCACTAAGTTGGTTGTGAGCACTAAGGAGACTGAGGATTTTGGCATCAGCCAAAATGTCTCGAAGTCTCCGTTTCTTTAATTACAATCCGAGTGTTGTTATTAATTATTAAAGCATTGCACTAAGTTGGTTGTGAGCACTAAGGAGACTGAGGGTTTTGGCATCAGCCAAAATGTCTCGAAGTCTCCGTTCAAAATGTCTAGAAACCACAGTTCCCTTTAATTTGCAATCCAAGTGTTGCTTTTACATTTTGTTGATAATCTTGTTAAAAAACTAATCTGTTTTTATCTTGTAAATTTATCTAATATTACTATGTTTGACAAAATTATATTATGAACAAAAAGATTGAATTAATAGCCGCAGTAACTAACATTCCAGTTAGACAAATACTCAATACGCTTGAGCTTTTTGATGGAGGTGCGACTATTCCTTTTGTTGCTCGTTATCGTAAGGAAAGAACTGGTGGGCTTGACGAAGAACAGTTAGAAAGTATTCGCAAACAGAATGAGTATTTTACTGATATAATTGCACGTAAAGAAACAATTCTTGGGGTTATCGAAAAACAAGATTTACTTACGGATGAGCTTAAATCTAAAATAGAATCTACTTGGGATGCAAATAAACTTGAAGATATTTATTTGCCTTATAAACCAAAAAAACGCACAAGAGCTTCTATTGCAAAAGAAAAAGGACTTGAGCCTCTTGCAGATATAATATTTGAACAGAAGAATATTGATATTGAGAAATTGGCGGCTACATATTTGAATGATAAAGTTAGCTCAATTGAAGAAGCACTTGCCGGTGTAAATGATATAATTGCTGAGAAAATTTCTGAGAGTTCATCGGCTCGTGAACGTGTTCGGAATCTTTTTGCTGAAGAAGCAGTTATAACATCAAAACTTGTAAAAACTAAAGCTGATGAGGCTGTTAAATATACCGACTACTTTGAATTTTCGCAAAAATTAAATAAATGTCCTTCGCATAGAATACTCGCAATTAGAAGAGCCGAAAAAGAAGGTTTTTTAAGAGTAAATGTTTCGCCCGTAGAAGAGAATGCTATAAAACGTTTGCGGTATTTATTTGTAAAATCTAAAAATCAAAGTTCGCAAATTGTTGAGGAGGCTTTAAAAGATTCATATTCACGTTTGATAAAGCCCTCAATTGAGAACGAGTTTGCTGCTTTGAGCAAAAATATTGCTGATATTTCGGCAATTGATGTGTTTGCAAATAATCTGAGACAGTTATTATTAGCTCCTCCTTATGGAAAAAAACGTATTCTTGGGATAGATCCAGGTTATCGATCAGGTTGTAAAATTGTTTGTATTGACGAGCAAGGCGATTTATTGCATAACGAAACAATATATCCGCACAAACCTCAAGAAGACACTGCAATGGCGATGAAGAAGATGAACTCTTTGGTTAGCAGTTTTAAAATTGACGCTGTTGCAATTGGAAATGGAACTGCAAGTCGGGAAACAGAGAGTTTTGTTAAACGGATAAAATTTGATAGAGAAATACAGGTCTTTGTTGTTAGTGAAGATGGAGCGTCTGTGTATTCGGCTTCTTCTGTTGCTCGTGAAGAGTTCCCACAATATGATGTTACGGTGCGTGGAGCGGTTTCTATTGCTCGAAGACTGATGGATCCGCTTGCCGAACTCGTGAAAATTGATCCGAAATCTATTGGAGTGGGACAATATCAACATGATGTTGACCAAAAACTATTAAAAGAAAGTCTCGACAGGGTTGTCGAAAGTGCTGTTAATAGTGTTGGCGTGAATCTTAATACTGCTGGAAAACATTTGTTAAATTATGTGTCAGGTTTGGGCCCAGTACTTGCTAAAAATATTGTTGATTATCGTAGCGAAAATGGAGCGTTTAAAAACCGAAAACAACTAATGAAAGTGCCACGTCTTGGTGCAAAAGCGTTTGAGCAATGTGCCGGGTTTTTGCGTATAGATGGTGGAGAAAATCCTTTAGATAATACCGCAGTACATCCAGAATCGTATCATATTGTGCAAAAAATGGCAAAAGATATTGGTAAAAAAATTGATGAGTTGGTACAAGAGACAGAAGTTCTAAAAGGAATAAATCTGTCAAAATATATTACATCCGAAATTGATTTGCCTTCATTAAATGATATAATTAAAGAGCTTGAAAAACCCGGACGAGATCCGCGAAAAGCTATAAAGGTAATGGAATTCGATAAAACAATTTATAAAATCGAAGACCTTAAAGTTGAAATGGAATTGCCTGGTATTGTTACAAATTTAACGAATTTTGGAGCATTTGTAGATATCGGTATTAAAGAAAACGGCTTGGTGCATATCTCTCAAATTTGTGATAGATTTATTTCAAATCCAGCAGAGGAATTGAGCTTGCATCAACATGTAAAAGTGCGAATTGTAGAGATTGATATTGATAGAAAAAGAATACAATTATCTATAAAAGGGGTTAAACAATCATAAAATTACGAACAGAATGATTATAATATTGTTATTGCTAAAAAGAAGAACTATAATATGAGTAAAAAAGTAATTGATCTTGATAATGTTGTGGTAAAATTTGCAGGTGATTCCGGTGATGGAATACAACTGTCGGGTATGCAATTAACCAATACAACTGCACAAATGGGAGAGGAGGTTGCGACTTTCCCTGATTATCCTGCCGAAATTAGAGCTCCTCAGGGAACTATTGGTGGTGTTTCTGGCTTTCAGTTGCACTTTGGTAAAAATATCCATACTCCGGGAGATAAGTGCGATGTGCTTGTGGCTTTAAATCCTGCCGCTATTATGGCTAATATTAAAATGATTAAAAGAGGCGGAACAATAATTGCCGATATTGATACTTTTACAGATAAAAATTTTGAGAAAGCTGGTTTTAAAGATGATACTCTTGAAATTATTAAGCAAGATTATAAACTTATCGAAGCCCCTATTAGCTCTATGACTCAAGAGACACTTAAAGATAGTGGTTTGGAAACTAAAGTAATTATGAAAAGTAAAAACATGTTTGCTTTGGGCATAGTTTATAATTTATTTGGTTTTCCAACAAAATATTCGGAAGCTTATTTTGAAGATAAGTTTAAAAATAAACCAGACTTGATAAAAGCTAATATAAAGGTTTTAAAGGGAGGCTTTAATTATGCAGCAGCTATTCAGGCTATGCCTTCATTTAGAATTGCCTCACAAACAGATCTTGAAGGAAAATACCGAAATATAAGTGGTAATGTTGCTACTGCGTGGGGTCTGTTGGCAGCATCCGAAAAAACTGGTCTAGAATTGTTTTTAGGCTCATATCCAATTACACCAGCCTCCGATATATTGATTGAAATTGCAAATCGTAAAGATCTTGGAGCAAAATCCTTTCAGGCCGAAGACGAAATTGGCGGTATTGTTAGTGCAATTGGGGCATCTTTTGCCGGTAATCTTGCTGCAACTTCAACTTCTGGTCCTGGTTTAGCATTAAAGTCGGAGGCTCTCGGACTTGCTGTTATTACTGAACTTCCGCTTGTTGTTGTGAATGTTCAACGGGGTGGTCCATCTACAGGCTTGCCTACAAAAACCGAGCAGTCTGATCTTTTTCAGGCTCTAACAGGACGAAATGGCGAAAGCCCTATTCCAGTTTTGGCTGCAAGTACGCCCACAAATTGCTTTACTATGGCTTACGAAGCAGCTCGAATAGCTTTAGAGCACATGACACCAGTTTTGCTTTTATCTGATAGCTATCTTGCAAATGGAACAGAGCCTTGGCTTATCCCTGCAATGAAAAATATGCCAAATATCCAAACAAAATTTGTTGATGCCAATAAAGAAAAGTATCTACCTTACGAAAGAGATAAAAATCTCGTTAGATCGTGGGCAATCCCTGGTATGAAAAATTTTGAACATCGTATTGGTGGTCTCGAAAAAATGGATATTACTGGTAATGTCTCATATATTGCTGCAAATCACGAAAAAATGACCGAATTGCGGGAAGCTAAAGTAGAAAAAATTGCAGATTTTATTCCAGAGTTAAAAATTGAAGGTTATATTGATAGTGATACTTTAATAGTTGGTTGGGGAAGTACTTACGGACATATTACTTGTACTGTAAATGAAATGAAAGAAGAGGGTGTTGAACTTGCACACGCCCATTTTAATTATATAAATCCGTTGCCCAAAAATACTGCTGATATTTTTAAAAAATATAAGAATATTATTGTTTGTGAGTTAAATCGTGGACAATTCGCTGGTTATTTAAGAATGAAATTACCTGATTTTAAATATAAACAAATCAATAAAATTCAGGGATTGCCATTTACAGTTGCCGAATTAAAAGCTCAGATTAAAAATCATTTAGACATTAAATAATATGGAAACAAATAAATATACCCCTAAAGATTTTAAAAGCCCGCAAGAAGTTAGATGGTGTCCAGGTTGCGGTGATTTTATGGTTTTAGCATCAGTGCAAAGAGCAATGTCAGAATTAGGACATAATAAAGAGGATTATGCGGTTATTTCTGGTATTGGATGCAGTTCGAGATTTCCTTACTACATGAATACTTATGGTTTTCATGGGATACATGGGCGTGCTGCTTTGTTGGCATCAGGTACCAAAATTGCAAATCCTAAACTTAGTGTTTGGCAAATTACTGGCGATGGAGATGCTCTGGCAATTGGTGGCAATCATTTTATTCATGAAATTAGACGTAATGTCGATCTAAATGTTTTGCTCTTTAATAACCAAATATATGGTTTAACAAAAGGACAATATTCGCCAACATCGACTAAGGGACAAAAATCCGTAACTTCGCCGTTTGGCACAATAGAAATTCCTTTTAATCCTGGGCAATTGACAATTGGTGCAGGAGGTAGGTTTTTTGCTCGTACCATTGATGTTAATATAAAGGAGTCGGTTGAAATATTTAAACAGTCTGATGGTTTTAGAGGTACTGCAATAATCGAAATCCTACAAAATTGCGTTATTTTTAATAATGGAGCACATTCAGCAATTACCGATAAAGAAACTCGTGAAGATAATCAATTGTGGGTAGAACACGGAAAACCTATGATATTTGGCAAAGAACGTAATAAAGGCATTGTCCTTGACGGATTTAAACTTAAAGTAGCTGAAATTGGTAAAAACGGAATTACCGAAGATGATATATTGGTGCATGACATGCACGAAGATGATACAACTATTCATAATGCGTTAGTTAAAATGCAATTACCCGAATTTCCAGTTGCGTTTGGTGTTATCAGAGCTATTAATGACGATACTTATGATAGCCTTATTGTTGAACAAATTAACGAAGTGAAGAAAACAGCTAAAATCAAAAACATGGACGACTTGTTTAATAGTGGTTCTACTTGGGTTGTGTAAGTAGTGCTTATAAGAACCGAGTTTACGAACTTACTTAGACCAGCTCAGAGCAGTGTTGCTAAAATCTTAACAATAATCGTTTTGCGGATACTAAATAATATGTTTTGGGATTCCGAGTAAGCTGGGCAATTGGAGTAGTAGATATCAAACAGGTGTAAGATTATTGTATCAATCTGTAAATTAATTAATTTGATTCAAATATTGACTTTATTGATAAAAATTATCTAAATTTGTACAATATATAAATAATCCCAAAATTATTATTTATATATTTTAAAGTTATGAAGTGTTTTGCAGAAGTGTTTTTTTAATAATATGATAAATATAATAATATAGTGATTATTAAGATGCTAGGTGTATTAGTTTAGCCCTGGCCTCTTTTCTAAATATAGTTATAAAAATGACCAGTTATAAAAACGACAATTTACATATTGATTTTTGTCTTTTCAGCGATTGTTTCTCTTGGACAAAATATTCCTCGGCTATACAAAAAGGTAACTCCATCAATTGTAAAAATTTCGATACTCGACAATAGTGGACTTGCTTCTTCTGGGACAGGTTTTTTTATTGACGAAAAAACAATTATAACTTGTTATCACGTTGTTGACAACATTAGCAAAATTAACATCACGACTATTGATGATAAATACTTCACAATTGACAGCATAATAGCATCAAACAAACAAGCTGACCTAATAAAATTTACCGTTAAAGAAAAAAACAAATCGTGGTTAGCACTAGCCAATAAACTGCCATTAGTTGGTGAAACTGTTTACATTATTGCTAATCCAAAAGGTTTTGATTTTTCGATTTCAGACGGTTTAGTTTCAGCAATTAGACAAAAGGACGGAATGCAAGTAATCCAAACAAATGCTTCGGCTTCTCAAGGTAGCAGTGGCGGACCACTTCTTAATAAAAAAGGAAAAGTAATTGGTGTAATGTCCTATGTTAAATTTGCTGGACAAAATCTAAATTTTGCAGCAACTTCATTAAACGCAATGAATATAAGTAACGACACGACAATTACTGAATTAATTTCCTATCCAAAGCCATTAGAAGAATCCCAACTCGATAGTATTATGGAAATTGCTAACAGTTTTGTGAAAAATAGACAATACAAAAAAGCATTGGACACTATATTGCCAGTGATGAAAGATGCAGACAATATTCGATTATTGGCTTTTATAGAACTAATTGCAAACTGTTACTTCTTTGATAAGGACTACATAAAAGCAGCTCAATATTTTGAATTGCTAATTGCCAAGCTAGAGGAAACGAAACCAAAAACAAATCAAATGGTTTGGGTTTATGCCCAAGCATTTCATAAGTTGGCAATTTGTCATTACTCGCTTGACGACAAAGAAGGTGCACTTGAGATACTTGTAAAAGCTGAAACAGTAACAAAGCTGGGTTACGAAATGGACACTGTCAGAAAAGAAATGTATTTATTACAACTTCAACAAGTATATTCAACAGATGCAATTTATAAATACTCACTTGGCAGGAAGTTTGAAGCCTGTTTGAGTTGGAAAAAAGCAAAAACATTTGGTTACAAAACAAACGATTTTAGCTTCGATGAAATTTGCGAATGAGAACTCCTATGGCTCGCTCGTATTTATTTGCAATCCGAGTGTTGGTGAAATCCAAATTTTTTTTAACTTTCTATCATCCGCTTTTTTGCGGTTATGGAAATGTTAAAAAGATTATAAAATACAATCCAATTTTGTAGTTTTACACTCTTTACTGACGTTTACATTGCCTCCAATTTATTAGCAGAAACAGAATTTGATTTTTTTATCGGCAATGTAAAGTCAAAATTTATCACTGCAATCGTTTGAAAATTCGAGCAAGCAGTGGAAAAAGTCCATTGAATTGTTGGATATGGCTAAATAGGTTTCTAATGCTATTCAATTTGGTAGAATTAATAAGAAGAATGAAATAAACAAACAAACTGTTGTAATTAGTTGACTTTTAAGTGTTTAAAAACGCTCTGTCTGAACTCCGATTACATTTTTTTAAATATCTATAATGTTTTTGATTATTATTTTATGTTTATGATTACTTAACTTATGTTTATAAGTTGTTTTCTTATCTTTGTGTCCAAAATTATATATTTAAATTTGGGTGGAAAAGAAGTATGATAGATAAAACCTTTGTAAGAATTGTTTTCTTGTGTGTTTTCATTTTAACGCTTTGCATAAATGTTACAAGTGCAAATGAACAAAATCCGCTTGATTCCCTTCAGAAAACCCTTCCCACACTTAAAGGCGAGGCTCGTTTACAAACACTAACCGATATTTTGGCACTGATTGCCATGGGTGATGATTTGCAGGCAGAACTTACAGCAATTGAACATTTAAGAGCAGAGGCAGCACAACAAGGTAATGTGGATTTCGAGGGACAGGCACGCCAAAAACATGTCTTTTGCCTATTTAATTACAATATGTTTGATAAGCTTGAAATGGTATTACCAGAACATCTAAAGTTTATGGCAAACCACAATCAATGGGATTATTATTACAATTGCTGGGAAGCTAAAATTGAGATGTTGATGTATGCCGATAAAAAGCAAACTGCACTCAAAGAGACGCAACTCATGTACGACGATGCAAAGCTTCGCAATAATAATTATGGTTTGGGTGTATCGGCACATACACTTGGAATATTATATCAAACACAGCAACGCTACGACTTGGCGATAAAATCGTTTAATGAGGCTATTGAGCGACTGGCGAAGGAGGATAATATTAGCCTACTTTTAAGCACTTTCAATGTTTTGAGCGAAACACTCGATGCCAACCAACAATACGACCAAATGCTTGCCGTAGCAGAGAAATGGAAAGCCACTATTGATAATTACAAGCGTAAGTCAGAAAAACTTGGACATTCGCCCATGCTTAACGGACGCTATATGTACTGCTATTTGGCACTTACCGTTGCTTATTTTCAAACAGGCAACACGGCTCAGGCAGAATATTATATGAATATTGCCGAAAAATTTGCAGAGGGGCGTAGTATTATATCTCAATTTAAGTTAGTGCATGTGCAAACCCGGTGGTTCGAGTACTTGGGACAATACGATAAAGCAATTGCATGTGCTGATACCAACTATCAAAGGATGATTAGTTTTGGTGATAGCATAAGTGGTTTGACTGTGCTAGAAAATAAAGCTCGTATTCTGCGTAAAGCTGGCAAAGGAATGGAAGCCGCTCTGATGTATGAGACTGTAATGGTGGCTAAAGATTCGCTTCGCAACCTCGATATGGCTGCCCAACTAGACGAGTTGCGCACTATGTATGAAGTGGATCAATTAATATTAGAAAATAAAATTTCACAGTCAAAGTTGACTATATTATTTATAATAAGTGCCTTCTTAGTTTTTTTACTAGTAGGATACATATTTTATACTATTCGATTAAATCGCAAGAACAGGATTCTATACGAAAAGATTAGACGAGCACAGCAAGCCGAAATGCAGGCCGAGAAAGTTATTGAACATGCACCAGAAAAATCGCTAAGTAAAGAACAATTGCTATTTCGTGAGCTAAATAATTTGCTTACCAAAAAACATTCATTTACCGACCCTAAGTTGGATCGTAAGGACTTGTCTGATTTGCTGGGAACAAATTCTACTTATTTGGCTAATGCCATAAAGGAGTGTGCAAGTGGAATGAGTGTTAACGAATATATTAATAAAATTCGTTTAGTGTATGCTGGCAATTTGCTTCTGGAGGCTTCGGAAATTTCGATTGATGCGGTCGGCGAAGATTCTGGATTTAGTTCCCGCTCAACTTATTATCGACTTTTTCGTGATTATTATGGAATGTCGCCCTCCGAGTTTAGAATGATATCCAAAGAAAAATATAGAAAAACAGTTGTATAAATTCTGAAGCAAATAAAAGTGGCGGTTTGATGTTCAAACCGCCACTTTTATTTTATGCCTTAATATCATTTTGTTCCAAATACAAAAAAACAAAAATTCACGTATGGTTTTTACTGAATTGGACTAATGTATA
>Ga0265295_1006488_pt1 | contig 14127 bp, 10 predicted proteins | sample Munlansysbiofilm_FD_192503 | JGI IMG/M metagenome (GOLD analysis project Ga0265295, IMG submission 192503) | Leachate microbial communities from a municipal landfill in Southern Ontario, Canada - Methane capture system biofilm | ecosystem: Engineered > Solid waste > Landfill > Unclassified ... | reverse complement strand
CCAGAGCGTAAGACGGGCTGCATGAGTACCTGGTGCGAGAAGTTCAACATTCAGATTGTCAACAAGGCACACATCCACTCCAGGAAGGTTCTTTGCTGCACGAAGTCGCTCGTTTCCAGTGACAATGAGAATGCTCTTTCGCTGCTTGTAGCGGCGCCCACGCATCTTTCCACGACCTGCACGGACTTTTCTTGAACGCTCTGCACGCTCAACGTCGCCATACACTCCAATTGCACGGAGTGCGGAGATGACTTCGCGTGTTCTTTTCAGGGACTCAAACTCGCCTGAAAGGACAAAGGGAAGAGAACCACTATACACATGGCCTCTTGAGCGAACCAGCTCATCGCAGATCGTTGCTGCAACAGCGGACTTAAAGGCCTTGCGCTTTTCTTTCCGGTTAATCTCCTTTACCAGAATTTTTTCAACTTTCGGAGGGTGTGCTTCCCGTCCGCCTTTTGCCTGAGGAACCTTTGCTGCGCGGGAACTGTTTTTCAGACGTGGAACATGTGAAACACCACGACCACTACCCCAGCCAACCGCTGACGCAGTAATACCTGCATAAACATATGCCCCATGCGGCTGGTACCGCCGGCTTTGTTGAGATAAAACCGCTTTCTTGATGAGATCAGGGCGATATTCTGAGCTGAAGATCGATGGAAGATCTATTTCATGATCCACTGCTCCGGTAAGTGTCAATACCTGTGCTTTCATTTATTTCACCCCTGCTTACTCTCCAGGCTCACATACCCGATAGTTGGCTCGCGGGCTTTGTGTTCTCCAAGGCGCATTGAATGTCTAATACGAACAAGACGCTTTGAAGGTCCGGGAACAGATCCTTTGATAAGAACATACCGGCCTCTGACCTCTCCATAATTAATGAATCCGCCTTCAGGAGTTATTTCTGCGCCATCTTCACCAATTCTAAGCAGACGCTTATTGAATTCGGTTCTCTGGTGATACCCCATCTGACCCATCATCGGAACCTGCCACCGTACATGGTGCGGACACCATGGTCCGAGAGTTCCGACATGGCGTTCCTTTCCACCACGGGAGTGTTTTCTCTTTCTGAGGTGAACACCCCAGCGTTTGACCGGACCCTGAGTTCCCTTTCCTTTGGTGATGGCTGTAACGTCAGTATACTGGCCGATTTTAAAGAGAGACTGGATATCAAAATCCTTTCCCAGCATCCCAACACCATACTCAAACCGTTCAGCCATTGAACCACCGTCAATACGGGTTTCCATAAGGTCCGGGACTTTCTTTGGTACTCCGGTAAGGGCAGAAGGACGGGTGTAAGTCAGCGCGAAGACGTCAACAATTTTGTTTGCATCAAGTGCTTCGCGAATTTTAGCCTCAGCCTCGTCGCGCTTGTAGTTCTTTGGAAGATTAAGTCTCCGGCCAAGTTCCTTATCAAAGGTATCAGCCCAGATTTCTGTTAGAACATGGCTCCCATAGGTATCATGACGATATACCCTGATTGCGGCAACCCGCATATCAGGCACTTCAATAACCGTAACAGGAACCATGACATCTTTCCCCTCATTCAGGCTATGAGCATGATCATCAACCATGATGATATGGGTCATTCCCACTTTGTATCCTGCAAAACCTTGGAGTGCAGGCTCTCCCCGGTACGCGGGCCACGCATGGTACTTTGGAACAGGGCTTTTTGCCCTCTTCCTCGGGCTATATGCCAGTGAACCCATGCGAGGTCTGTGAATATTTGCCATGTATCAATCAGTCCTTCTTTTCTGTATCTGGGAACACGCCCGGAATTCCGGTAGTGCTTCGATGCAGGAAAGAGACACGGGACATGAGCTGGATATGCGCTTTCGCCATAACTGCTGCATGCTGGAGAACATTAGTCTGATCTCTCCCTACCTCACGGAGCTCCTATACGGATGTGCAGTTATCCTGCCAGAATGAACGCTCGCATGTGTAGACAGATCTGATATGTATCGTCCAGCTACCGGTCTCTCGTAAGATGCGTGATCTTTCGGCTTATCCTGAAAACAGGATTCGGGCCGCATCGTCCACCCTTGCCGACATCACATCCCACTCTATCAGCCCATTGCTCTTAAAGCAATTTTTGACAGCTTCATGACTAAAAGAAGTCAGAATCAGTTCATTCAGATAGCAAAGGGAAAGAATCCCTGTTATCGAGGCTTCCTTAATATGCGTTAAAATAAGGTATAAATATTTGGTTCAGGTTCATTCAAAATAGAGGTCGCCGTCATCTTTCAGGTACACCTCAATTTTCTCTCGTATAAGCCGGGATTTGTTTTTTTCAGGAACTTCCTCACGAATACGATTCATAAGGTGAATACTGTCATATTTCACTTTAATCCCTGCTTTTTCTGCTTCCGCAAAAATCTTCTTCGCAGCCTCTAAAAGGTCAGAGCCTTTGTCAATTGTGCAAAGATGGCGTGCATCAAGACTGTAAAAAAAATCCAGCGTGTCGCGCGCTCTCTTTACATTTTCCATTGCAGATTTTTCAATCGTACAGATATTCGCTTTTGATGTGAGTATTATATCGGCGATTTGCTGCTGTGTAAGGCCCGCCCTTCTATATCTGAGAACCTCCTTCTGTCTGTCCGTAAGTAACCCTTCTTTCATACACTCACTTGAACAGGACAATTTAAACTAGTTTCGCAAACCCGGTCAATAATCACCTTAAGTTAATGGAAAATCCCCACTCTATCTAAAGGAATGATAATACGCGCCATTTCAAGTTTTTTGACAAAAAACGATTTCACAATATTTATAATGATATTTTGTCAAAGTATCGTTAACACACAGAGGTGTTGAATGGTTGTAAAAGTAGGAATTGCAAAACTTGGAAATATTGCAAGCGGTGTCATGGCAGAATTGCTCCTTGACGAGCGTGCAGACCGTGAAGACATGATAACATTCATGGCCACCTCAGGAACTAAACTCCAGCCGGAAGACATTGACCGTGTCGTCAGCAACATGAAAGCATGGGGCCCGGACTTCTGCGTTGTAGTCTCCCCGAACGGTGTATTGCCAGGACCAAAGGGCGCCCGCGAGGCTCTCGGAGCAGCAGGGATCCCCTGTGTTGTTATCACCGATGACATCACGTCAAAGAAAGAAGAGTGGGAAGCACTCAAGGCAAGCGATTTCGGCTACATTATCATGAAGGGTGACTCCATGATTGGTGCACGCCGCGAATTCCTTGATCCTATTGAAATGGCAGACTTTAACGGTAACCTGGTCAAAGTTCTCGCACTCACCGGTGCATTCCGCAAACTCCAGGTTGCTCTTGACGAAGTAATCGACCAGGTCAAAGCAGGCAAAAAGGGCAAAGACATCGTGCTGCCAAAGATTGTGATGACCTCAGACAAGGCAGTAGAAGGAGAATTCAACAATCCATATGCCTGTGCGAAAGCAAGGGCAGCATATGAAATCTCCAGCGCGGTTGCAGGAGTCAATGTCAAGGGTTGTTTCATGACAAAAGGCTTTGAGAATTACACTCCAATTGTTGCATCCGCACATGAGATGATGCGCCAGGCCGCTTTCCTTTGTGATGAGGCACGTGAGATGGAGAAGGCAACCGATGCCGTCATCCGAAAGCCACACAAGAATGATGGAACCCGTGTCGCAAAGACAAAACTCATCAGCAAACCAGAATAAACCCTTAAAGGGTCATTTTTTTAAAAAATCGCAATTAGCGAGTCCTTATAGCGCGTTGTTACTCCGCCAAAGCATTCCAATATCTTCAGGTAATGTAAGGATTACAGGTTCAAGATGGAGTTTTTCCATAAAAGCAGTGTCAGATGTCGAAAGCGGGTTTGGGTTAATGCGCGCTACAAGTATAGCAAACGCCGAAAAAAAGTCGCGCTCCGAATCCTTTCCAAAAAATATGGACATATTCCAGGCTCCATTCCCCAGATCCTGATAAAAATCAAGAATTCGGACAAGGTCTTGAGCAAAAGCCCGGGCAGATGACCGAAAATCAGATGCCGTAGTCCCAGGCAGAATGCACCTGATCTCCTTTTCTCCGATTGGCACAGGGTGTGCATACCAAAAGAGATTCATCCCTTCTAAATGCCGCTCTGATTCAGACTCATGCTCGCGCAGACGCTCCCACCATGATCGATTGAACTGCAGATAATATTCCCGGGAACCTGTCAGATATTTCATGGGGAGGGTGGTTGGAGCAGGGTCAGCGAGCCCCTGGAGATGGGGGTGAGTGAGTGATGCACCAGCTGAAGGAAGAAAATTCCAGTTGAAAGAAACGTATCCAGCCTGTTTTTCCATCGCTTGTATCTGGGCCATGAGCGCATCATGGATTTGACCTTCTGAAAACGTTCTGACCATGTGGTCATGAGTAATCACCGTGACCGTATGATGGGATGCGAAAGGATACAGGTTAGGAAAGGTGATACTCTCACCCACAATAAGCCGCGTGCCATCCGAAAATACCGGGGTGACCTGGCTTACCAGAGGTTCACAAAAAGGACAGCCTTCAGATGAATAATCAGGAATACCAAAAACTCCGATGCCTCGTTTGAGACGTTCCGGACATATGCGTGTACGTATCCCGGTTAGTGATTCAGTCCTGAATTCGATAGATCCACTGGCATGCTCATGACGACTGATTCGAAACATCTCATCTTCCCAATACCTCTTTTAAAGATATCAGTGTTTCCAAATGTTCAGCCTGGTCAGGACTCAAATGCACAAAAAACCCAGGGGCAAAAAAAGGATGTGTAATTGTTTACACGATGTGCTTGCCGAGCAGACGAATGGAGTTAACCATATCAGGACCAAGCGGTGAGCCGAAGATGATCTGAGTCACACCGGCCTTGGTAAGATCCTCGCACTTCTGCTTGACAGTGTCCGGACTTCCTGCAATGGTAAAGGCATCAATGGTCTTGTCATCAACATTCTCACCTGCAGTCTTAAAGTCGAACTTCGCAAGAGCTGCCTTGATGTTTGCAACTTTGGCGAGATCGAGCCCGTGACGCAGAAGCAGTGGTTCAGGAGATCCTGCGGCAATGAATGCTGCAACGATCTTTGCTGAATTCCGTGCCTTCTTCTCGTTCATGTCAATGGACATGGCAGTGTATGCACCAATATCAAAGCCCTTCTTGCCAACCTTTTCACAAGCTGCCTTGATGATCGGAATTGCAACCTCGAAGTCCTTTGGATTGGATGCGTTGATAAGTGCACCGTCTCCGATGGTTCCGGAAAGCTCGAGAACCTTGGGGCCCTGAGCACCAATGTATACCGGAATACCCTTCTTTCCTGGAAGTGTTACTCCAGTCAGCTTGGCACCATCGTAATCAAAAAACTTCATTCCACTCTTTTTAACTTCTTCGCCGCCCCACAGTTTGCGCATCTGAACAACTGCTTCTTCGAGGCGTCCAACTGGCTTATCAGCGGCTATTGCAAGCTTCGGAAGAGTAGAGAGATCACCAGGTCCGATACCCATGACGGCACGGCCATCTGAAATCTCATTCAGAGTGCAGGCAAATGAAGCCATTGCTGCCGGAGTGTCGGTGAATGCATTCATGATACCCGGACCCATTTTCAGGGTTGTGGTCTCCATTGCAATAGCTGCAAGGGTTGGGTAGCAGTGTCGGTTGTTGTAGTGGTTGGTAATCCAAGCGAAATCAATGTCTTTTGATTCTGCAAGCTTACAGTAATTAACCACCTGTTTGACGTTAATGTTTCCCGGAACGAATTCTATTCCATAACTCAAGGTCTACACCTCATTTCTCTATTATCACCCATACCGGTAAAAATATTATCATTTGATATTGGAATTTTTTGGATTTTTTCTCATAGAAAAAGAGAAATCGCAAGATATGAACAGATCACAAAAAACGTAAACGAAATATCCTGCATAACGCATCGGTTTCTCTTTGATACCCGCACACAATGTGGAGATCTCATCTCTAAAATATCAGAACACTTGTATCAGATGAACAGAATACATATACACAGTTACTTTTTGAACAAATACGGGTGTGATGTAACAACATGAGACTTCTCATTCTCGGGCTTGGAACTGCAGGGAGTAAAATTGCTGATGCGATTATCAGACCATCCGGAAGCTCTTCCAGGTGCTCAGATATCCATGCAATTGCAGTGGACAATGATCCCGATGTTCTCGAACACCTGACCTATATTGAAGAAGAGGCTAAGTTTTACTTTCCAAAAGATGACATCGAGGCCCCTGAACTCCTCACTACCAGGTTTACTATCGATGAAGTGAAAGCAAAACTGAAGGGGTTTGATGTAGGCATGCATGATGCGGTTCTGGTCTGTGCAGGCCTTGGGGGAGGCCTTGTAAGTCTTGTTCCGCATCTTGTCTCAATAATCAGGGAAACAATGTTCGAGCCGGTCTTTGCACTGGTGACCATACCTGCTGAAGAGGAAGGACAGGCACGCCTTACCAGGGCTATGAAAAATTTGCAGATGGTTCGGTCCCTGGTTGATGGAGTAATTATCTTTGACAACCAGCTCTGGCTGGACAAAGCCAGGGGGGAACTAGCTGAAACAACGCTGCAAAAAGGATCAGGCATGTCAGATAAGTTCTGGTTCCCGGGAACCTCAGAAAAAGAGGGGATTGAACCATATGACCTGGTAAACCGGCATATTGCACGGAGAATCCGCCTGCTAGTACATGCCGGGGAAATACAACAGGGGATACCCCAGACTGTTCTTGATTCACGGGAAATACTCAATACTATAACCGGAATGTCACTGATTACAATCGGCCTCGCAGAGGAAGAATTACCGGACCGGGGTAAGATAGCAATCCTCAGGCAACGCAGTGAGTCACGGGTAGGTCGTCATGAACGGGCAGCGCGAATTGTAAGACTGGCAGAGAGAGCCGTATTTCGCGAAATATCGGCATACTGTGATTTTTCCACGGCAAAAAAAGCACTCATTCTGCTTTCCGGGCCTGAAGAAGAACTCTCAATGAAAGGATATATGGCAGTCAGAAAGTGGATTGATGAAAGTATTGATGGATTTGAGATGAGAGCGGGCGACATTCCGGTTTCATCCCGACACGCAAACCGGGTATCGATTCTCATAGTATTTTCAGGACTTAAAACGGTTACCAGAGTTCAGGATCTCTACGAACGGTTTGGAGAAAAAGAAGAATCACAATAGTTCCTTACCGGCATTCAACCGGTGAGAGGGGGATTGTTCCTGCCCCTATCTCCGGTTTCACTTTTTACATGTCCGGTTCTCTTCATCGTGCTGCAACCACCCCATGACTATCCTGATACCGGCCTGAATACCCAGCCGTCGGTGTATCTACTTCATGAAAGACCATCTGCACTATTCTTTCGCCTTCCTTGACAGACACATCCTCTGTTCCACAGTTGTACAGGCACAAGGTGAGATGGCCACGAAATCCAGGATCAACAAACCCGCCGCTGATAAATATTCCGCGCCTGGCAAATGAGGATCTGCATCGGAGGGTCGCTGCAACATCCACAGAAAGTTCAACCCACTCTTTACTTGCAAGAAGAGTCATGACATTTCTTCTAATCATCACCGGCTCTGAGGCGCGTAGATCATAGGAAGCAGGTTGCTGGCTCTCTTCAGCATAAGGCTCAATAATAATCCCCCCTTCTTCATCTGACTTGCTCATACGGGTGCGGATTGATTGTGATGACAGTATCATATCCTTAGGTGGGAGAATAAAGATTATCAGCCTATGGATGTTAACTCTGAGGGGATCCATAGGGTAGCGGATATCCTACCGGGCTTCGGACCCGGTGACGTGGGTTCGATTCCCACTGGATCCGTCTTTTATAGTGACCTTTTCCGATTGCTGCGACTCTTTCTTCGGGGCTGCTTTCTTTTTGAAATGAATGCAAAAAAACCAGCTCCTGCCAATATGACAACAAAAAGACCAATTCCCACAAAGGTCCAGGGGATTTGGCCTGATGGTGCAGAATTTGCTGTTGCCGGAGTATGGAGAATAACAATATTCGGATTGCTTTGTGTACTGACTGACGACATATTGGGATAGTATCCTCCTTTTTCAGCCTTTACACGATATGACTTTGTTTCAACTGCCGGGAGAATGGATATACCATCTACACCAGTTTCATTCATATTCAGCGTTTCCTGGCTTTCACCAAGGAGAGAGACTGAAACGCCGCTTAAAGGAACACCAAAACTGTCACTGACAAAAACGACGAGATCAATCAGTTCACTTTCAAGAGCGATGATAAGTTCACCGGTTTCCTTTCCAGGAGTGTATGCAAGAGTACTTTTCTTATATCCATCATGAGTGACACTGAACTCATATGGTTTCATCTCAAGAGAGGTGAGCATGAGCCGGCCATACTCATTTGTTTCACCTTGTAATTCCCCATCCATCCTCACTAATGCACCGGCAACCGGCTTTTGAGCTTTATTGTACACCGATACAAAGACGGTAGTTTTTGCCTTCACCAGTGGAATATCAACAACCTGATCCTCAAAAGAAATAGTCCGTACCAGATGGGCAGGGTCATATCCTTCTCCAGAGATATCAAAGACGTGCTCTACATTCCGGCTGGTGTTGGAGATAAGAACACCCCTGTCATTCGTTGCCCCGGCCACTGCTCCATCAATCTGAATCTGGGCAGATGGAATAGGGAGCCCTCCAGGAGAATCCGTGACCCGAATTGAGATCCGGTCACTCCGGACAAGAGCGTATTGAACAGTTGAGGAGTCACCACCAGTTACAATGGTATCATACACGGCCTGAAAATCCGGTGCATCAATTTTCAGAGTATAGACCTGATCTGCACGAAGAGCCAGGTCTGTCTTTCCATTAAAGCCACTGCGGTCTTCATGTCTGACTCCGTCCTCACTGGTAACAACAATATGAGCACCCTGAACAGGGATCAGAGTGTCTCCATCAAATACTTCCACATGCAGGGTGCTATTCCTCACCTGCATGGGGACTAAAATAGCAGTGTCGTTATCCGCAGGAGAGCCCATCCAATCCGTATAGCCACCCTTTGCAACCCTGATACTGGGATTAAACCCTTCAAAGCTCAGGTTAAAGGCACCATTCAGATCTGTTTTTCCGGCTATATTCCCATCTGCATAAATGATAGCTTCAGGTATCAGAACTGTCCTATCTGACTGCTCAAATACTATTACCATCACCGATGAGCCTGATACAAGGCATAGTGACAGGACAAGACAGATGCTAATCACAGAAGCAATCGGAGTATGCATACCTAATATAGTGTGTTGGTAGTTCTATCACAAAAGGGTGCGGGAGATTTCCATTAATCCAAGGTGCGGGATCTCCCCGGAAGCCATTCCCGAACATTTGGAACCCGGTCGATGAGCATTCCTTCAACCATGACAGGCCGTAGCCTTCTTCCAACCTCGATTGCCTTTTCAAGGCGCCATTTCCGGTCAGCATAGATGGTGAAGATCGGATCGCCTTTGGAAAGACTGGTTCCCTGTTTTGCATGCAGGTACAACCCAGCGCCATGGTCAGCTGGTGCGCCAGCAGTTCTGGCAATCGTAATCAGTGAATGATTGTTCAGATCGATGACATATCCATTGCAATCTGCACGGACGACATAACAATGCTCACCTGCAGTGATTTTTTCAGAAGTGACGTCAGATTTACCACCCTGCACTTCAATAATTTCCAGGAATTTTTTCAGAGCCTTCCCGGATTGTAATATTTCAAGGGCCACATCAGCCCCCTCCCCACGATTTGCTTTTCCGGCAAGTTCAAGTGCAATACCTGCGATGACACAGCTTTTCTGAATAAGAGATCGGGGAGAGTCACTCCCTTCAAGCACGCTGAGTGCTTCTTTGACTTCCAGTTTTGAACCGATTGCGTGTCCCACCGGGGCATCACCATAGGTCAGAGCACATTCAACCCGCATACCAAGCCGTTCACCAAGATCGATAAACTGCCTTGCAAGCTTTCTGCCTTCTTCTATTGAAGAAACCTTACAATATTTCCCAACCGGAATATCAATGGAAACAACATTAGCTCCAACAGCAAATTTTTTGGCCATCACACTGGCTATCATCTGCCCAATCTGATCCATTTTAAACGGATACTCCTGAATGATAATTTTATCATCAGCAGGAGCGATATTGGTGGCCCCTCCCCAGACAATGACACCACCGGCTTTCATCGTCATCTCCTGCACTTCAGATGCACTAAACTCAACCGGTGCCAGGACTTCCATCAGATCAGCGGTTCCCCCAGCCCCGGTGATAGCACGCGAACTCGTCTTGGGAATTAGCAAGCCGCTGGCAGCAATGATAGGGACAACAATCAGGGATATTTTATTTCCAGGGACACCACCGATAGAATGTTTATCAACTATAGGACCGGTGTGAAAAACCAGTTGATCTCCGGTCTCAACCATCGCACGGGTGAGAGATTCTATCTCATCCATATCCAGGTGATTAATATAGGAACTTACAACAAATGCGGTGATCTCACTAGGAGAGAGGGTATCCTCCACTATATCCAAAACTATTGTTCTGATATCCTCACGGGAGAGTTTCTCTCCTTCCATCTTCTTTTTAATATAATCAAGGGAAACCGGACGGTCAGCAACCCTCACCTCGACAGTTTCACTTTCAGTAAGCGAGAGTTGTTCATTTGTATGATGGTAGACACCTATTCGCCCCTGATCAATCAGGGTTGCAGTCGTCTCAACATAATCAGCGGATGCTTTTCCGCTGCCTGGAGAAGATACTACAATCCTGTCACCTGGAAGAACACCGAGCGACTTCGCATCATTATGATGTAAAAGAAATCCCCGTGCAGCAATATCCACCAGTCGAACGGTAAGTCTCATACCGGTATATGCAGCCTGATTCTATTTATGGACATCTGATTTGCAGATGAAGAAGAACGAGAGACTAAAAAAAGAAGTGGTTTCCGTTTAGTTCCGGCGCATTACAAGGAATGCGACAGCACCAAGACCGGCGAGTGCAACCAGTGCGCCAAATCCTGGGGACTTCTGGGTCGGCTCAGGGGTTGGTGGAACGGTGGTTGGCTCAGGGGTTGGTGGAACGGTGGTTGGCTCAGGGGTCGGGGTTTCATTGACTACCGGAGCTTCTGTTGGTGCAACAGTGGGTGCTATGGTCGGGATTGCTCCTGCTTCAACAACGTTAAAGAGAGAGGTCTCGACAGTGCTGGTGGTTACACCAGAGACACGGACAATGTACTCATCCGGCTTGAAGGTGCTTGCATCAACATTGAAAATCCACTTGTTCAGACCGTCAGTGCCCTGCTGGACCTTGACAGTTCCGGTTGCACCGCTGAACTCACCACTCTGACTCTTGTCGGTCGGCTTGAATGAGGATGAAGTTACCTCTACAAGCAGATCGTTGTCATCATACATGAGGTTCGTGGTACCGGCAATCTCAAACTTGGAACCTACTGCCTGCTCGCCGATCGGGCTGATGGCGATCTTGGCTTCTTCAACGAGGAACTGGAGCTTGGTGTAGGTATCGTCTACCATTGCGGAGTTGATTGCCTGCACGAGTGCTTCTGCTGCGTCAGTTCCCTGGAGAGCACCAGAGCCGCCCAGCTTAAAGACCTGGGAGTTGCGGGTTGGGTAGGAACCATAGACAAACTGTGGCTCGAGTGGGTTGTCTGGATAGACATCAAACTCGTTGTTGTACATCGGGTGCTGGACAACGACGAAGTACTGTCCTGCATAGAGAGATTCGGTTGTTGCGCTCTTGATCTCGTGCTCGAATGACATGTCATCGTTCACGCTTTCAGTTGCGTAAAGGGCCTTGTTCTTTCCGAGGATCCAGATTGCTACACCCTTGGACGGGTCGCCTTCTGCAGTACCACGGAGGTACAGCTTGTCACCCTTTGCAACAACACTTCCAGACGCGGTTGCCTGGATGTATGGCTTCTTGATTACGAGTGAAACGGTGTCGTACTGTGCATCGCTCAGGTGATCCTTGCTACGTGGAGCGGATACAGCGTATACAGTATATGTTCCTGCGTCAATCTCAAGGTTGGCAGTCTGCCACTTGAACTCGTAAGTGTCGTCATCCTGAACGTCAGCCTGGTCAAAGGATGCCGGCTGGTCGTTGTTGACTTCCTTGCGTGGAGATTTCAGCATTCCACCTGCGGTTGGCAGGTTTGGACCGGTTATGTAGAGATAAGTAACGTCAGTCTCGGAGTTGGTACCGGAGAGTTTGACTTCCTCACCAAGGTAGTAGCTCTGGTCACCAGATGCGACGACAGTAATATCGCCCTTCTCTACCTTGACATCGACCTCATCAGACTTGTACTGGCTTCCGGATTTGCGTTCTACACGGAAGGTGTACTTCTTGTCCTTGGTATCTTTGGAACTCTTCCACTCAACGGTTCTGGTACCACTGGAATTGAGTTTTACAAGTGCGTAGAACTTAGTTCCGTGATAATCGGGGTCGTCGGGGACATCTTGCTTGATGCTCTTCCCTGCACCACCTTCATACTGGTACTTACCGATTTCGTATGGTCCAGCGACAGCGTCCTGCTTAACTTCAGCCTGGGCGTCGAGGATCATCGGTGACTGGTCATCAGGCTGGCCGGTCATTGAGCCGGTTCCCTTTGCCCAGAGATAGTACTCAGCATTTGGAACACCAGTGATGGTGACAGAGAATGGGTTGCCACGGACTACAGTGTCCTTGTTGGCTTCGATCTTCACCTGGTCGGTGGCAATCTGAACACTCTTTACTGCAGAGATAGTCTTACCGGTATAATCTGAACCGTCAGGTGCAGTATACTGATCCTTCATACTGTTGGCGTTACACTCTGCCCAGACCGTGTAGGTACCTGCCTTGTACATGCGGTTACCGTACTTGTCCTCAGCTGCAGTGTTCCATCCGTCGTTAGTTGCTGGCTCAGTGTGCTTGTTGTCTGGGCTTACCCAGTACCAGAGCTGCTGGTTGACAGCAAGCTTTCCAAGCGCAATCTCCTGGTTATTGTTTCCAACAAGGTTAGTGTAAACACCACCATCTGCACTCTTTACTTTAATCTTGAAAGGTGCATCTGCAGGCTGGTACCCTGGACGGGTGATAATGCTCTGCATGTTGGTCTCAACGACAAAGTTCCCGTAGTTGCCTACTGGAATTGCCTTGCCAGTCACGTCTTCATTAACAGATCCGTCCCAGACCTTGAGGTTAAGGGAAGGTTCTTTGATGGTGAAAGCTACTGTGCCTTTTAAGCTTCCATTCCACTGATACCAGTTGCCGGTCTTACCGACGAAGATATCAGGAGAAACATAAAATGCCTGTGCGTTAGTAACCTGCTGGGTGTCGGCAGGCTGCTCAGTCTCAGTGTTGGTACCTGGTTGCCACCATGCAATCTGGCTGGCGCCACCGGTTGCTGCAGAAACATCAAGTCCCTTCTCACCAAGGAAGATTTCTCCTCCGGCAGAGATCTTGTTGATTGCTGCAGACGCGGGGAATGCCATGATTGCTAGTGCAATAAGCACCATCATAACAGCTGCAAATTTTGCGTTCATTACATGTCCTCCGAACAAACGTTCGCTTCGTATCCATCCGCCGATCAGCCATTGTGTATTGGTGGCTGTTCACCGGACGTATACTATCATACTCCGAGAATCGAAGTATGACTAGATGTTTGGGAAGTACCATTTATATCCTTTTTGGTATTGCAGCAATATTAAATGGTGAAAATTGCAAGTCATTTTTCATATCCTCTAAAATAATGTGGAAATTCTGGATCCATCCATTAATCAGAATTGGCAAAAATCCAGTGGAAGAATGTAAATCCGGCTCTTCGCGCATTTTTACCACACAGATAGTGCATTTTTTCTGGGAGAAGGCAAACATTTAATTGCCTTAACGAATCACATATAGAGGCACGAAGCCCGATAGTGTAGAGGTCAATCATATGAGGCCCTGGACCTTGTGACAGCAGTTCGAATCTGCTTCGGGCTATTACTTTACAAATAGTCTCTATTTTTCCCGCAATATATTCCCTGAATTGCGGCATGGCCAGTATGATATTCATCAAGATCAGTTACCTGCAAATGGATAATTCCATTATTTTCAAGTAATTTGACGGCAGTTTCAATTATTTCTTTTTTCTCTTTTGCAGAGCCCATCGATAACATTTTCAAAACC
>Ga0265295_1006484_pt1 | contig 14139 bp, 11 predicted proteins | sample Munlansysbiofilm_FD_192503 | JGI IMG/M metagenome (GOLD analysis project Ga0265295, IMG submission 192503) | Leachate microbial communities from a municipal landfill in Southern Ontario, Canada - Methane capture system biofilm | ecosystem: Engineered > Solid waste > Landfill > Unclassified ... | reverse complement strand
GCCCTTGAAATAGACAGGAACTTCAAGGGGAATGAACAGGCAAGGCAGATATTGTCAGAGCTATAGTCATAGCTGAGGATAACAGATCAAACTAAAAATTGCCGAATACGCACAAGGAAAACAAAGAGATGAAACGCAGGACAACAATAGATTTATTACAGGATTCATCCAGGCTCTGGGATATTATCGTCATCGGCGGCGGCGCCACAGGGCTTGGTGCCGGGGTGGATGCCGCCTCAAGGGGATACTCAACCCTTGTGCTTGAACAGGCTGACTTTGCAGAAGCGACCTCAAGTCGAAGCACCAAGCTTGTCCACGGAGGCGTGCGCTATCTTCAGCAGGGCAATATAGCCCTTGTGATGGATGCCCTGAAGGAAAGGGGGCTCCTGCTCAGGAACGCTCCCCACCTTGTGTACAACCAGGCCTTTGTGGTACCGGATTACAGGTGGTGGGAACGTCCCTTTTACGGGGTCGGTCTCAAGCTTTACGATGTTCTGGCAGGTCAGCTGGGATTCGGGCCATCCAGGATACTTTCTAAAAAAGAGACCCTGGATCGCATCCCCACCCTTAAAACCGAAGGCCTCAAGGGCGGTGTGATCTACCATGACGGCCAGTTTGACGATGCAAGGCTTGCCGTCACCCTTGCCCGAACCATGGAGGGCCTGGGGCAGTTTCCCGTCAACCACATGAAGGTTGAATCCCTAATCAAGGACAACAGCGGGTTCATCAGGGGGGTTACGGCCCGGGATCAACTCACGGGTCGGAGAACAGGTCAGATCTTTTCCCTTAAATCAAGGGTGGTGATCAATGCCACGGGCATCTTTGTCGACAATGTCCGCAGGATGGACGACCCCGCATCCCTTGCCATGATCTCCCCCAGCCAGGGTATCCATCTCATCCTTGACCGATCGTTTGCCCCGGGGGATTCTGCCATCATGGTTCCCCACACGGATGACGGCCGGGTGATCTTTATCGTTCCCTGGCATGATCGTGTCATTGTGGGAACCACGGACACACCAATCCGGGAACCCGTGATGGAGCCTGTTCCTCTGCCTGAAGAGATAGAGTTTCTCCTGACCCATGCGGCCCGTTATCTTTCCAAGGTTCCCCTGGCAAAGGATGTGCTCAGTGTGTTTGCCGGGATTCGTCCCCTGATCTCAGGCGACCACGCCCGGGGAAACACATCGTCCCTGTCCCGGGACCACCACCTGACCATCTCTCCCACGGGCCTTGTGACCATTGCAGGAGGGAAATGGACCACCTACCGGAGAATGGCCGAGGACACAATCGACAACGCCGCCCGCCTTGGTAATCTGATATTTAGACCCTCGGTAACCCAGGACCTTCACCTCCATGGCTGGACTAAAGAGGGTGATATCAACGATCATATGCATGTTTACGGCAGCTATGCAGACGAGGTGCGGGCCCTGGCTGGAGAATTTCCCGATCTTACACAACCCATGCACCCGAGTCTTCCCTACACAGGGCTTGAGGTTGTCTGGGCTGTTCGCCATGAATATGCATTGACCCTTGCCGATGTGCTTGCCAGAAGGACCCGTTCCCTTGTTCTCCATGCCCGGGCCAGTATGGAGATTGCGCCGGGGGTTGCCGCTATCATGGCAGGGGAATTAAAAAAAGACAAGGCCTGGGAAAACGACCAGGTCAACGAATTTCTTGCACTTGCACAAAACTACATTGTGCCTTAAAGCCATGCCCATGCTGCCGATCCTGCTCGTTCCGGTTATCCCCATTAAGACAGGATTAATCCGGGACAATTCCTGCATCTCTCAACCAATCAAAGTGTTACTATTGCAATGTTTATTTGATATGATCATTACAAAATGAGAATTTCCATATCCCAAATTCGGCCTTGACTTCAGACAGGCATGAAAATATACTTTAGCCCTACAGAACAGAAAAGAAACTAAAATCCCCTTGTGGAGGAATCTACCATGTACGAAATCATCGCAACTCCTGAAGAGTATCAAATTGACGATCTGATCCAGGGAACCGGAAATGCCCCGATTAGTTTTTCGGGTAAAGAGAGAAAAAAATGGGCTGCAGAAATTGATGCCTTCAGCCAGAAGCTTGTTCAATTCACAGAAAAATCCCGGGAGCTTTCCAGGTTGTTTAAGGGGAACGCTTCCATCACAGCAACTCCAGCTTCCTTAAAAACACTTAAGATTCAGCTTTTTATAATAAATGACAGCCTTAATACTGCCCTTGAAATTTCAAAAAAGCTCGAGGCAGACATAGTTCCAAAATAATCCCTTTTCTGGCCGAACTATCATTCCGCCCCTTTGGTTATCCTGCCCGGAACCGCAAAACGTCGGGGGTCGCTTTGACACTTCTTAATGCTTTCGACCCTTTGGTTTTAAACGTTCCGGGCAGGGCAAACCCACTTAACCGCAAATTGTCTGAGGGAGGCACGACCGAGTTTTTGCGGTTTGGGTTTGCCCTGGCCGAAAACCCCCCGACTTTCTTCGTTCAGCAAGGGGATACAGATTGCCGCATCTAGTATAAAATCAAAATTAGAATTGCTGTTCCCACCAAGGATAACTTGACACACAATTTATGCGTGACTACTCTACCACAATGTTCATGTTAAAAATTTAATTTTTAAATGGAGGTTACAATGGGTGATCAAGACTCCATCATTCCTGAAGTTATGAACGAAGAGAGCGATGATAATAAGAAAAACCAGTCCCAAAACCAGCCGGGGACACTGGCACTTCCCCAGAATATTCTGCCGGACAAACTCTACATCATGCCCATGATGGAACGACCCTTTTTCCCTGCCCAGGCCCAGCCGATAATGGTCAACAAGGCACGCTGGAAAGAAACTTTGAAACGGGTGGGTATGTCAGGCCATATGGTTATGGGACTATCCTATGTGGAAAAACTTGATGATGGAAACCTTACCACGGATCTTTTTTCAGAAATGGGCTGTGTTGTCCAACTCCACCATATCCAGGAGGCAGATGATAAGATTCAATTTCTGGCCCAGGGATTAAAAAGGTTCAAGATAGTCAAGTGGATCAGCAAAAAACCTCCCTACATGGCCCTTGTGAACTATCCCAAGAGCCCAGAGGAGGATGAAGACAGGCTCAAGGCATACTCGATTACTGTGATAAAGGCGATCAAGGATCTTCTGCCTTTAAATCCCCTTTATAATGAAGAACTCAAGAACTACCTCTCAAGGTTCACCCCCAACGAACCGTCACTTCTCTCCGATTTTGCAGCCACAATCACCTCGGCCACGGGCAAAGAACTCCAGGAGATACTGGATATAATACCCATCACAAAGCGCATGGACAGGGTGCTTCTCCTTCTCAAAAAAGAGATTGAGATGCTTAAAATGCAGCAGGAGATCGGCCAGGAGGTTAACCGCAAGGTCAGCGAAAACCAGAGGAAATTTTTCCTCAGGGAGCAGCTCAAGATCATTCAAAAGGAGCTTGGACTCTCCAAGGATGACAAGACGGCCGAGGTGGAGAAATTCACCAAAAGACTCGAAGGGATGACCGTGCCCGAACACGTACAGGAAAAAATCGACGATGAAATAGAGAAGATGAAGGTACTTGAAACAGGGTCGGCCGAGTACGGGGTTACGAGAAACTACCTTGACTGGCTCACCTCAGTTCCCTGGGGAATCTATTCAGACGACAGTCTTGACCTTGACCTTGCAAAAGAGATCCTGGACCGGGACCACGACGCCCTTGATGATGTCAAGGACAGGATCATCGAGTTTCTGGCAGTAGGAGCCTTTAAAAAAGAAGTGTCCGGCTCCATCCTTCTGCTGGTCGGCCCCCCTGGTGTGGGTAAAACTTCCATTGGAAAATCTATTGCAGAGGCCCTTGATCGAAAGTTTTTCAGGTTCAGCCTCGGGGGAATGAGGGATGAGGCTGAAATAAAAGGCCACAGGCGAACCTATATCGGCGCACTTCCGGGAAAGCTTGTCCATGCACTGAAGAACGCAAAGACATCCAACCCGGTTATCATGCTCGATGAAATCGACAAGATAGGCATGTCATTCCAGGGAGATCCGGCTTCAGCCCTGCTTGAAGTGCTTGACCCGGAACAAAACGAAAATTTCCTTGACCACTACCTGGATCTTACCCTGGATCTGTCAAAGGTGCTGTTCATATGCACGGCCAACCAGTTAGATACCATTCCGCCACCCCTTCTTGACCGGATGGATGCCATCCGCCTTTCAGGGTACATCAGCAAGGAAAAGGTGGACATTGCCAGGAACCACCTCTGGCCCAGGCTTTTAAAACGATCCGGGCTTAAATCAAAACAGCTCAAAATCTCCGATGCAGCCATACGCCAGATCACCGAAGGATATGCAAGGGAGGCAGGGGTCAGAAACCTTGAAAAACACCTTGCCAGGATCGTCAGAAAGTCCATTGTCAAACTCATGCGGGAACCTGGGATAGAGCAGAGTGTCTCGTTGAGAAACCTTGAGGATCTCATTGGTAAACCCACATTCCCAAAGGAACTCTCCATAACTGGAAAGGGTGTTGTTACAGGGCTTGCCTGGACCGCCATGGGCGGTGCAACCCTGAGCATTGAAGCTGTAAAGGTGCATTCAAAAGCCAAAGGATTTAAACTCACGGGACAGCTTGGGGAGGTAATGCAGGAATCGGCTGAAATTGCCTACAGCTACATCTCGTCAAACCTGAAAAAATTCAAGGGAGATCGCAAGTTTTTCGACAGTGCATTCATCCATCTCCACGTCCCAGAAGGTGCAACACCCAAGGACGGCCCAAGTGCAGGCGTTACCATGGCAACGGCCCTCCTGTCCATGGTATTGGGAAAAAAGATCGATCGCTCCATTGCAATGACAGGCGAGCTGACCCTCACGGGCCAGGTGCTTCCGGTCGGAGGAATCAGGGAAAAGATCATTGCCGCAAGAAGGGTAAAGATCTTTGACATCATTCTTCCAAGCGCAAACCAAAAGGATTTTGACGAGCTTCCAGATCACATCAAAGAGGGGGTTACGGTCCACTTTGCCAAAACCTACAGGGATGTTGCAAAGGTGGTGTTCTGACGACTCCCCATAAGCTATAAAACCTGTCCCCATTTCCATTTTTTAAAAAAAGGAGTATCCCATGCGATTAAAATATTTTTCCCATTCAGCCTTTCAGATCACCACAGACTCAGGGCTTGTGATACTGATAGACCCCTTTCTTGACGATAACCCCACATCGCCGATAACTTCGGACAAGGTAAAGGCTGATTTCATTGTGCTGACCCATGCCCATGGGGATCATGTGGGGGATTCCTTTAAGATTGCCAAGCGGTGCGACTCCCTGTTTGTCTGCGTTAACGAGCTTGCAAACTATTGCATTTCAAAGGGGTTCCGGGCCCACAACATGCATATTGGCGGTTCCCACAAGTTTGATTTCGGCACCCTTAAATTCACCATTGCCCACCACGGCTCCATGACTCCGGACAACACCTATGGCGGCGAACCAGCGGGAGTAATCCTGTCCATTGACGGAAAAACCTTATACCACACTGGGGACACTGGGCTTTTCTACGACATGAAACTGATCGGAGAAATGACCCCCATTGATTATATGCTTCTGCCCATCGGGGACAATTTCACCATGGGCATCACCGATGCGGTCAAGGCAGTTGAGCTTGCCGATCCAGATGTCGCCATTCCCATGCACTACAATACTTTTCCGGTTATTGAGGCAGACCCCCTTGAATTTAAACAAAGAATAGAGAAGATAGGGAAACGATCAATCGTCATGAAATTTGGTGACGAAATAGATCTCTAACAGGGAGGCAGGCATGATGTGACCCACAAACAAAGCACAAGCCTGACCCCCTACCCCATAGATTTCCCCATCAAACCATCTATTATAACAAAAGGCCTACACCAGGACGTCCTCCTTCTGGTGTGGGCCTTTCTTTTTTTGTCAACTCGGGCCTCTCCATGGCAGTAATTCTAATTTTGATTTTACACTAAAGGCAACAATCTGAAATTCAAAATTAGAATTGCTGCTTGATGAGAGTATAACTGGAAAAAAAAAATACTGTATGCTATAGGCGTTCAGGTTGTAGAGTATGCCTCCAACTATATTTACTATAGACCATGAGGAGATGTACCGGCCACGGCCACTTCAATTTTTTTGAAGGCTGCTGTCTTTAGGACCGCAAATACTTAGATTGTGTCTTCGGTTTGCGGAGGCATAGAACACAATCAACATTTCAGGAGGAATTATGGAGAGTTTAGATGTAATTGTGAGCAAAATAAATGCTTTTGCCTGGGGACCACCAATGCTCATCTTACTTGTCGGTACAGGATTTTGGCTGACATTTAATCTACGGGGCCTGCAGTTTACAAAGCTTGGACACGCTCTTTATCTGGCTCTGATTAAACGCAAAGAAGATGATGATGAACCGGGAGATATCACCCATTTCCAGGCACTGATGACAGCATTGGCTGCAACAGTCGGGACGGGTAATATTGCCGGTGTTGCAACAGCTATAGCTATTGGTGGACCAGGAGCAATGTTCTGGATGTGGGTTACAGGCCTTGTAGGTATGGCAACCAAATATGCTGAGGCTATCCTGGCCGTTAAGTACCGCGAAGTGGATTCAAAAGGCGAGATGTGCGGTGGACCTATGTATTATATCTCCAAGGGCTTGAACCTCCCCTGGCTTGGTACCGTATTTGCCGTATTTGCCTCCATTGCAGCATTTGGAATCGGCAACATGGTTCAGGCAAACTCAGTGGCCGATGCCGTTCAAGCAACCTTCCACGTACCTTTATGGGCAACCGGTGCTGTGCTGATGACCTTTTCAGCCATGGTAATTCTTGGTGGAATCAAATCAATTGCAAGGGTTACCAGCCTTTTGGTCCCGATTATGATCGTCTTCTATGTTCTAGCTTCGTTATTTATAATTTTCAGCAATATAGGCGAAGTACCAGCGTCTCTCATGTTCATTGTCAAGCAGGCGTTTAATCCAACGGCCGCTGTGGGTGGCTTTACCGGGGCCACAATAATGATGGCCATTCGTTTTGGTGTTGCCCGTGGTGTTTTCTCTAATGAATCCGGGCTTGGCAGCGCCCCCATCGCCGCCGCTGCAGCCAAGACTAAAAACCCGACATCCCAGGCACTGGTCTCCATGACCCAGACCTTTATTGACACAATCATTGTCTGTACCATGACAGGGCTTGTATTGATTCTAACCGGTACGTGGTCAAACGGTGAAACCGGTGCCGCACTCACTACAACCGCATTTAACATGGGTTTTCCGGGTGGTGGTTACATCGTAACCATTGGTATCATTCTTTTTGCCTATTCCACAATTCTAGGCTGGTGTTACTACGGCGAAAAGTCCATTGAATATCTCTTTGGCGTGAAATCTGTATTCCCCTACCGTGTAGTGTTTGTCCTCTTTATTGGTGTTGGCGCAGTGGCCAAGCTGACTCTTGTATGGAATATCTCTGATACATTAAATGGCCTTATGGCAATACCAAACCTCATTGGTTTAATTATGTTGACCCCCGTGGTGGTATCTGAAACCAAGAAGTATTTTGGCAATAAGGAAGCTTCCAGGAAATAATATACGCATATCGTGCAGAACTTTTGTTCGTTTTCAAAACGTGATGACAGGAGCATAGTGAACTATGTGCCTGTTATCACAACGAGAGAAAACGGGCAAAAGGGCAAGCAGGATGCGTAGATTGTTTTTTGGAATGTCCCCAAGTAAGAAGAGCAGCTGTTAGCGATTAGATGTTAGCTGTTAGCAACAGCAAAGGCCCTCTTCACCAGGTGAAGAGGGCCTTTTAGCTGTTAAGTTAAGTAGCTGATAGCGATTAGCTACCTACTACCTACTACCTACTTACCAATCCACTCATTAACCCTGTCAGGATTCTCACTTATCCATCTTTTTGCAGAATCATATGGTTGAGCACCTTCTGCGTTCCACCCCATCTGCTGACCTATTTCGGCAAGTGTCCAGTGGAAGTTATCAAGAAAATTATAAACTTCCGGCATATCTTCTTTCAGCCCCTTGCGAACAAAGGTTAAAATCTCTTCTGCTCCACCGTAGACCCCTTTGGGATCTTCGAGGTATTTGAGGTCCCACCTTGCAAACTTCCAGTGTGGTGTCCAGCCGGTCACAACTACCCACTCATTGTTTTTGATCTTGTTGGCAAGGGTTGCCGTCATCATCGCACCACTTGAATCTATCAGTTTAAACTTGCTAAGGTTGTATTCCTCAAGGGCTTTCTCTGTTGCACTCATGATGCCGGCACCGGGATCAATACCAATAATTCTTCCACCAAACTTGTCTGCGTTTGCGTTCATCTCTTCAATTGAATTGATGGTGACATATTTTGGTACAACAAGGCCAATGCCTGCTCCTGCACAGTTGGGGCCAAGATTAACGACCTTGTCCTTCATGCTTTTTACATAATGGGCATGGGTGATAGGGAGCCATGCTGTTGTTAAGGCGTCGATATCACCTATTTCAAGTGCTTTCCACATGGCGGCAGCACTCACCGGTATAAGTTCAACATCATAACCCATTTTTTCCTGGAGCACCGCCTGGACTGTACTGCTGGATGCAGTTGCACAGGCCCATTCAACATAGCCTATTCTAACTTTTTTCTTTCCGGCCATGGCAGGTGAACCAAACCCTGCGACTATAAAAAGTGTCGCTAAAATGATTGCGAATAATCTTGTTTTCATACTTTCCTCCACAAATTTAATTCTTTATTAATATTCAGAAACCCTTCCGGGTGTTCTGTTACTGCTTTTGTTCTCCAAACTGCTGCATAACTCTGTCAAGTATGATGGCAACTATGACAATGCCCAGACCCGCCTCAAAACCACGACCCGGCTGGAGGCGCTGGATCGCCTTCCATACTTCGCCGCCAAGACCCCTTGCACCGATCATTGCTGCAATTACAACCATGGAAAGGGCCAGCATTATGGTCTGGTTTATACCGGCCATGATGGTCGGGGTGGCGATGGGGATTTGAAGCTTGATCAGCTTCTGCCATTTTGTGCAGGCAAATGCATCTGCCGCCTCAACAAGCTCTGTTGGTACCTGATGTATGCCAAGGGATGTCAGCCTGATGGCAGGAGGAACTGAAAAGATAACCGTTGAAAAGATTGCCGCCACAGGTCCCAGCCCAAAAAATGGAATGGCAGGAATGAGGTATACAAAGGCCGGCATTGTCTGCATAAAATCAAGTATGGGCATGATAATGGTGTAAAAGGTTCTGTTCAATGCAGCCATGATCCCCAGGGGAACTCCAATCATGATGGAAACAAGGGTGGCAATGAGAACAAGGGCAATGGTGCTCATTGTAGGTTCCCATAATCCCATGTTCCAGATAAGCAGAAGCCCTATAAGGGAAAAAACCCCTAGTCCATAGCCTCTTTTCCTGGTGGCATACCAGGCTCCTGCGGAAATAATAAGGATCAGAACCATCGGGTTAAAAAACATGAACGAGCTTACAAGTATATCTATCCCCGCCTCTGTGACGGTTGAGATCCACTTTGTGATAAAAGAAAAATTATCAACCAAAAAGTTGATGGATCCCTCTATGACATCTCCAACCGGTATTTTATACATATCTATTCCTCTCCTTCCTGGATTGTCTGCCAGTCCATGTTGTCGGAAAGGCCGGTAAACAGCGAGGTCTTTGTGATCACTCCCACAAGCTTTCCCTTTTCATTGACAACGGCAATGGGATAGGGCTTTTCGTTAATAACGTTAAAAAGTTTGTTTGCCGGGGTATCACGGGTGACAACAGTGTGATCCTCTCGTATGAAGGAATGAAGATCTTTTTCCCCTTTTTTGTTTGCAGATACAGCATCTTCTATGGTCACAACCCCTTTGAGCCTCTTGTCCTTGCGGACAAACAGATAGTCTGACCCTGATTTTTTCATTCGGTGTATGGCAGTCTTGGGGCCGTCCGTTTCATAGTAGGAAAGCTCCAGAGGTTTGACCATGACATTCTCAGCCGTAATAACTTTGGACATGTCCACATCTTCGACAAATTTGGCAACATAATCATTTGCCGGATTTGTCAGGATTTCTTCTGCAGTACCCTGCTGAACAATAACACCATCTTTCATGAGGATAATCCTGTCCCCGAGTTTCAGGGCCTCATCAAGATCATGACTTACAAAAAGTATGGTCTTCTGCATCTCTTCCTGAAGTGCCAGAAGCTCATCCTGCATGTCCCTTCTGATCAAGGGATCCAGAGCACTGAACGCCTCATCCATGAGCATTATGTCTGCATCAAGGGCCAGAGCCCGGGCAAGGCCGACCCGCTGCTGCATGCCGCCGGACAGCTGGTCAGGATAAGAATCCTCCCATCCTTTCAGGCCAACCTGTTCCAAAGCTTTTAATGCGGCTTTTGTCCGTTCTTCAGTGTCAACTTTTTTTACTTCAAGACCGAATTCTGTATTTTGAAGAACCGTTCTATGGGGGAACAGGGCGAAATTTTGAAAGACCATACCTAAATGATCAAGTCTGCACTGGCGTAATTCGTTGATGGAAAGCTTTGTGATGTCTTTGCCGTCAACAAAAACTTTTCCTGCAGTAGGATCGATCAGCCGGTTGATAAGGCGGATCAAGGTTGATTTCCCACTGCCGGAAAGTCCCATGATGACGACAATTTCGCCCTCGTTTGCGTAAAAAGAGGCATTGGCTACACCCACACCCATACCGGTTTCATCCATAATTTCGCCCTTGGTTTTTCCTTGTTTAAGGAGTTCAACCCCCTTTTCAGGGTCAGGTCCAAAGACCTTGTACAGGTTTTCAACTCTTACTTTTTCCATTATTCTCCTGTTCCAATGTTTTTTTATTAGGAACTCAATCACAAGCGCCATAGCTGGCGGAGTTCCATTGTGCCTTGGCCGGAGGCCATTTCCCGCTCCGGTCGTGCCGATTTATTTTATTGTACTTAGAAATGACTCGGCACTTTTAGAGATAATGCCCGCACTGCGTCATAATTGCTGGTTGGTCATTGCTGATCAAATTAATCCGTGGGTTTTTCATCTATTAGACTAATAATTTGTCTCACTGCACTGGCGAGCTCTTCAACTCTTTCAGGTTTTATTTTTTTTAAATTAGCCCCTATTTTCTGCTCATAGGGATCGATCAGGAACTCTTCAATTTCCTTTCCCTGTTCGGTTAAACTTATCAGATAAATTCGACGATCATTTTTTTTTCTGATGCGTTCAACAAGTTTCTTTTTTTCAAGGCGGTCAATGATACCTGTGATATTGGAGGGGGTAACAAATAGTTTTCTGCTCAGTTCAGCTGAAGAAAGGGAACCATTTGCTGCAAGGATTTTTACCACTTTGTTCTGGGAAAGGGTAAGGTCACAGGCTTTACTTTTCTTTAAGGGGTATATATATGCAGTCCTTATCAATTCTTGAATCGACTCTATAAGTTTGTTTATTTCAGCTGAATTTTCTTCGATCATTGGTGTATCTACTCTGTTAAAAGACAATAAAACCTGACACATGCTACTTTCAGGCAACGATAAATATTTTGTTACATACTAAAGAAATCCCATCAATTGTCAATGATTAAATGGTAATACCTTAAATTGTTAATATGTTGATAATCAGTATGCTTCCATATTCGGGTTGAGCATTTGTTGGAGAAACTTATTAGTGAATGGGCTTGGTCAGGGAATTAAACCTTTGATTTCGCTAATACTTTTTTCTTGATTTTGAGTCAAACAGACATGACAATCAACTCAGGTTTTGAGTCGATAAATAAATGAAGGATTTAACGTATCAATGGAATATATCTGGCAAAAAAACTGGCCTGATTTTACCTGGGACAGTTATCTCTTGTTGAAGCCCCTCAGTGATGTTCGATTCAATCAAGGGGCATTGAGTGTCCAGGTGCGGAACTGGCTGGGTATGGATGTTCAGCTGTATGATCAAGGCCAGATTAAGGACTGCACCTATTTTTTACGTTTGGATCTGCCTTTTTGCAACGATTTCCGGGGTTCTGATTTTGACTTTATTTTCGAACCTGGTTTCGAGCTTGGTTTTGACCTTGATTTTGAGTTGGATTCTGATATTAACTTGGACTTGGAGTTTGATTTGGATTCTTGTCCGGCTTTAGTGCCTTTTTTTGAAGCACTTCTTTTTTCAACAATCTTGCGTAGGTCTTTGTCCGCCCTTTGTTCGCTTTTCTCACTGCCCGGTCGCAGCAGGACAAAATCAGGAACTGCACTGTCCAGGGTGTACCCCTTGACAGTTTCAACAGGTATCTTCTGATTTAAGAGACCTTCAATTGCCCCAAGGCTTTGCTTTTCCTCCGGGCTCACCAGGGATATGGCAACACCTTTTTCCCCTGCACGGCCCGTGCGGCCGATGCGGTGAACATAATCCTCGGCAACTGACGGCATATCATAGTTGACAACATGGGGAAGCCCTGTGATGTCAAGCCCCCTTGCCGCCACATCCGTTGCAACAAGGATGCGGATCTCACCGTTTTTAAACTCCTTTAATGTGCGGGTTCTAAAGGACTGACTCTTATTACCGTGGAGGGCTGCTACGGAAATTTTAACCTGGGCAAGGCGTTCGACAAGCTTGTTTGCCCCGTGCTTTGTGCGGACAAAGACCAGGACCTGATGCCAGTCACTCCTGGTAATCAGGTGAAGGAGAAGTTCAAATTTCCCGGATTTATCGACCAGGTGAACCTTCTGGGCCACAAACTCAGCGGCCGTGGTGTTGGGTGTCACCTCGATCTGTTCGGGATCTTTGAGCATTTTTTCTGCAAGTTCCCTGACCTGCCGGGTATAGGTGGCGGAAAAGAGCATGGTCTGACGATCGTCCGGCACCAGGGCCAGGATCTTGGAAATTTCGTCGTGGAACCCGAGATCCAGCATCCTGTCGGCCTCGTCAAACACAAGAAATTCTATCTTTGAGAGTTTCACATCCCGGTTAAAGGAGGCAAGGTCTAAAAGCCTTCCCGGGGTTGCCACCAGGATATCCACCCCCCTTTTCAGCCGGTCAATCTGGGGGTTGACATTCACCCCGCCATATACAACGGTGCAGCGAAGGGCGACACGCCGGGCATAGGCCTTGATGCTTTCCCCCACCTGGAGGGCAAGTTCCCTTGTGGGAGTCAGAACAAGGGCCCGGGGATGACGCCTGTTGCTGGCAATTTTCCCGGCCAGAATCTCAACCATGGGAAGGGCAAAGGCGTCTGTTTTTCCAGTTCCGGTCTGGGCCCTGGCAAGTATGTCCCGACCGTTTAAGATCGCGGGAATAGCCTTGGTTTGAACGGGGGTGGGATCAACATACCCCTTGGTTTTAATCGCCTGGAGCAGTTCGGCCCGGAGGCCAAATTCATCAAATCTCATAAAATATCCTGATCGTTAAAGCGGACCCGCAAAAACTGCCAGTCTGCGTAGAAGTAGTAAAACTTCAGGACTTATACCACAGTTCCAGGGTTCCGAACCAATGATTTCTTATGAACCAGTAAACTCAACCTCTAATAAGGTCAATTTTAGCGTGCTCTATCTCCTGCATACGGGTGCCCTTGCGGATAACCGACCCGGTTCTCCCGAAAAACAGACCCAAAAAACTTGATATTCGAGTTTTAAAGTTGTCATAAAAGCCTGGGACCAGCTATAATCTCCATATGAATTTACCCTTGGATGGAGCTACCCATCCCCAACATTTGAATTCGAAAGGATAAGGACCGTAAAATGTTTTCCATATCTGAAATTATCGCACTTGCCGTCAGGATCGAAAAAAATGCAGAAGAAACCTATCGCAAAGCCATGGAGCAATCTCAAAATGTGGAGGTAAAAGAACTCCTCGCATGGATGGCGGATGAGGAAAAGGAGCATGGGGCCTGGTTTGCCTCTCTTGAAGAGAAAATCGGGAATCTCAAGAAAAAGCCGAAGGAGAATCCCATGGAAATGGATGAAGATTTTATTTCCAACCTCATTGGAAAACAGGCCTTTTCCCTTGGAGAGACTGATTTTTCCACCATTCAAGACACAGAGCAGCTCAAAGGGATATTCATTGAACTTGAGAACGATACGATTCTGTTTTATGAGATGCTGAAAACTTTTATCTCCCATGGCCCGACACTGGAGCATCTGCAAACGATCATAAACGA
>Ga0265295_1006483_pt1 | contig 14141 bp, 14 predicted proteins | sample Munlansysbiofilm_FD_192503 | JGI IMG/M metagenome (GOLD analysis project Ga0265295, IMG submission 192503) | Leachate microbial communities from a municipal landfill in Southern Ontario, Canada - Methane capture system biofilm | ecosystem: Engineered > Solid waste > Landfill > Unclassified ... | reverse complement strand
ACGCCATCAAAAAATACATTCCCGACTTTAAAATGGATTACGACGTCGATCCATTAAAACAAGGCATCGCCGATTCGTGGCCCAACAAAATGGACGACACCGCCGCCCGCGAAGAGTGGGGCTGGAACCCACAATGGGACCTCGACCGCATGACCCAGGATATGCTCAAAGTGATTAAAGAAAAACACGAGAAGGGATTGATTTAATTCTTTTTCCTTTCCAGTTAGGCGGCGATTTTATTGATCTTTAAAATTCACTACGCGACTTATCAACAAAAAAGCCACTCTTTGCGGGGTGGCTTTTTTGTTGGTCTCCTGATAGTAATCCGATTTCAAAATCATGTAATTTCAAAGTTAGGGTCATGTAATTTCAAAGTTAATGACCTGTATTTCCTAAATAAAACAGTGATCTATGCCGGGGATAAAGATCAGGAGCGGAGTAATGGTTCTGTGGTTTCATGGAAAAGGTTTATGTTTTAAAAACCTAACATACAAGATGGATGACACCGCCGCTCGCCAGGAATGGGGCTGGAATCCGCAATGGGACCTCGACCGCATGACCCAGGATATGCTCAAAGTGATTAAAGAAAAGCATGAGAACGGGTTTGATTTAATTCTTCTTCGGTTTCATTTACCTGGCGATTTCAGCGACTTATCAAAAAAGCCACTCTTTGCGGGGTGGTTTTTTTTGTTAAATTTGCTAAAAATTATTTTGCGGTTTGAAAATTTATTTTATCTTCACCGCAAAATATTTTGGGATGAAAAACTCGTTTAAAAATATTCTACTTCTGTTCATAAAAATTACCCTTTATGAAAGTGGGAAGCTATTACCCCCCCCCCGCGCGTAATTGCCCAATGGATTTACCTGCATCTGCTTAAGGACTATGCGTATGATAGGCACTACTTCCGGATATCAGTTTTGTTTTGTAGAATACTATTTGTGCCAGAGCCCAACAATAAGATTTATCAATATTTGCCCATTTGCACTAACAAACACATTTTTTGGCTGGGGAAGAATAAGTTTGTTTGATTTCAACTACTGCCAGAATTCTGGCAGTAGGCTGCTCTTAAATTTTCTTAATATTAATAACAAATTAAAAAAATAGACATGAAATATATAATAAATTTCTTTATCCTTACCATAGTAATTTCTATGATAACTATCGGATGTAAAAAGGAAAACCAAGTGACTGTAAGTGACAATGAAATGAATCAACAACTTAAAGAATCAGTAGCTGGTATGAGGACTCTTTATACTATAAGCTATGGGGGCATTACATTACCACTTTTTTGTGCTTGGCCTCCTGCCAATTGCTTACCAACAGTTACCATTTATGCTAATGCAATGGATGGAACAAATCCGAAATTTGAAGCAATCTCAGAAGCATATGATAGTTTTACCTCAGCAATTGAAAACGAGAATGTTGATGAATTTTTTAAATCAAATCAATATATCACATTATTCCCCGCATTGAGTAACTTCCCAACTGTACTTTCAGGTTTAAGGAACTCGGAAATAGTAATTTACCACGATCTTGGTGATGATGGCCTTGAATATTATGTATGCCTTCCTGATACAGTAAACTATATGTCTGATTGGTCTGGACAAGAAGAATGTGTTTTTGTAATTGACAATCGAACAAAATAATCAACGAGGAAATCTGAGCAGTGGACTGTTGTTTACTGTTCGGGTTTCCTTTTAAAAGCTCTATTTTAGATGAAATGTTTTAATCCGCTCTTAAATATTTTAGTCGTATTTATGATATTATCATGCAATAGGTCTTCATATAATGCTGAAATTACTTATCGAGTAATTTCTGAACAATCCATAGCAAATTTTGATAGCCCAAATTATTTAATTCCAATTAATAATTTCATTTCAGGAAAAAACGAAGGTTCAAAAAACTCCTTTTTCTTTGAAAACATTATGTCCAGGCAAATGCTCAAATGCAATATTTTTGAAGACTCTATTCACCTTACAAATATTTCAAATATTGACTCTACAATCTGGCCGGTAAACAAATTGCATAAATCAACGGATTTATTTTACTATTTCAACCATAATACAAATAGGTTAAGTTATCAAATGACTCAGGGTACAGTTTTGCAGGCATACCAGCTTGATCAAAAGTATGGATTAGTAAACCTGTTGTCTGGATATGAGAAGCATGGGTCTTCATCTATTTTGTTGGATAATGCAAGCAAAACAATAGGGTTTGGAACAACAAAGGAAAGACTATATTACTATCAAAAAGTCAAACCATTGCTAATGATAGATATATTGCCTAAAGGTATTGAACACAAAGCATTTGGGATCTGGCCAAAAGAATATGTGAAAACTGGGAACAATTATGATGACCCATACGCAAAAGCCTGTTTTGGGAATAACAATCATGTGTGTGTTTCTTTTGGTGCGGATCACAATTTGTATTTATACAATGACACTACTCTGATCTATTCGAAACAAAACAAAAGTAATTATATAAATAATTTTAAGGCATATCCTGATGAAAAACAATTTGATATGCTGTATTTACGTGAATACAAACAGAGCGAACCAAAATACATGAATCTTATCTTTGATCCTTGGGAAAAAATGTATTACCGGACAGTGAGGCATTCTTTTTTGAATGCCACAACTGAATATGAAGTTAAAAGCTTTTGGTCTGTCATTGTTACTGACGATGAACTAAATATTGTCGGAGAATGTAAATTTAGCTCCCAATATGATCCCAATGTATTCATACCGACACCGTTCGGCATATTACTTATGAAAGGAAATCATCCAGACTCCAAAGAAAGAATCTTTACATTGATAAAACTATTTGCTCATGAATAATAAAATTGCTTGGACTCTTTCCACCATTTTATTGATTACATTTTCCTGCTCAGATAAATATGAAAGCGAGACACTGGTATTCAATAAGTATCTTGTTGATACCTTTGGAGTGGAAATTCCCGATAGCAAGCATACCTACCTCGTTGAAAGTACTTTCCAATGTATAGGTTGCGTAGTTAAAACATATTATGCAATGCTTGATCATGTAAATCAGGATACACCAAATTCATTTACCATCATTACATTTGATAGCAACCAAGTTCCAAATGAACTAAAAAACAGGATAACCGTCCTCGAAGATAAGACAGCAAAATATGAGTCGCTGGAAATTACTTTTGCAAATATCACCATTGTCCAAACAAAAACGAATCGCATTAAATCTATCAATTCAATCCAACTTCCTGAAATAGATTCAACAATTCAAAAATTGTTTCAATAGCGATAATTGCACTTTGGTATTATTGATATTCAGAGATAATTCAAACGGTGAGGTTAGTCCGTCAAAAAAAACCACAGCTCTGCCCGCGAAGAGTGGGGTTGGAATCCGCAATGGGACCTCGACCGCATGACCCAGGATATGCTCAAAGTGATTAAAGAAAAACACGAGAAAGGTCTGATTTAATATTTCAAATCAGCTACTATTAAAAAGCCATCCGAGAAAGGGTGGCTTTTTTTGGTTTAAAAATCCCCGATAAACGACGTGTAATTTTCACGATTGACAACTTGCAGTTTATGGTTGGGATAAGCCGTTTGGAATGAAGCAGGGAAGGTTACATTGATTTTATTCCATTTAAATTCGAAAGCACTTAAAGTTCCGTCATATTCTTCAATGTAGTCGATCTCGGCCTGATCGTGTGTGCGCCAGAAGTAAACGTTGGGTGTATGCGACTTGTATTGATTTTGTTTCATTCGCTCGGCTATCAGAAAGTTTTCCCACAAAGCTCCTTTATCCATCCGCATCTCCAGAGGGGCATAGTTACTGATGATCACATTTCTAATACCGTTGTCGTAGAAATAATATTTCTTGCCTTTTTTAATTTCGTTGCGCATATTCCGACTTAGCGCCGGCAGCTTAAAAATGATGAACGCCTTCTCCAACACTTCGAGGTACTTTTCGACGGTGACGGCGCTGATGTTTCCTATGGCATTGGCAAGTTCGTTGTATTTAACCTCGCCCCCTACCTGAAATGCAAGTGCCTGCAAAAGCTTTTCGAGTAGTGTGGTCTTCCTGATTCCCTCCAGCATTAATACATCTTTGTAGAGATAACTTTGGGATAGTTCGATCAACACCTCCTTTTCATGGCCGGGATTGTTGACCACCTCAGGATAGGAACCCCAGATCATGCGCTGCTCCAATGTCCGTTTTGCCTCCAACAAATTGGTGTTATCAACCACTTCCTGAAAGCTGATAGGGTAAAGGTGAAACGTGCGTTTTCTTCCGGTCAGGGGTTCCGACATCCTGTTGAGCAGGTCGAATGATGAAGAACCCGTAGCAATTATCTGAATTTCAGGAAAAGTATCGTGCAGCAGTTTCAACTTTTTACCAATCTCATTTACCTGCTGCGCCTCATCAATTATGGCGAGTTTGTTTTGGCTTCCGACCAGATGCAGCAACTGCGTACTTGTAACCGCCGAATTTAATTCTTGTAAAATATCTGCCTCATCAGCATTCAGCCAGATGGCAGGCTCATCAATCTCTTTGATCAGTTGTTTTAATAAAGTCGTCTTGCCCACCTGCCGCGCACCCAACAGAAGAATGATTTTCCCTTTAAAACATTGATTCTTTATCTGATTCTGAAGTTTTCTTTTGATCATTTTGCTAAATATTTGATTTGCAAATTTAAAAATATTTTAGCCTAATTTGGTTTTTAGGCCTGATTTTTAAATTACGATTTGGGAATTAGGCCTATTTTTTAAATTACGATTTGGAAATTAGGCCTGATTTTTAAATTACCCCAAAAAATAGTGTAGGTGGATATTGTTTTAGATTGTGCTTTTTATCAAATTACGACTTCTATTGTTTTGTTATTTTTGTGATTGTAATTTAAAGACGCAATGAAACCAGAAGTAATATTTTTTCTAAAAATGAAGTTTGTTTTGTGCTGTGCCGAAAGTCGTTAGTTGATTTTATTTGAGAGTTGGCTATTGCACTTGGCCCGTTTGCATATGGACTTGTCGCAATTGAAACCCATCATTTACGGCAACGGACACACACTTTGTATTTATTGGCGTCAAATAAGTGGGGAGAACTTTAGCAAGCGCCAGTGCAGCAGGGATTCCAACGACCGAACAAAACATTCCGACGATCTGAACCATGAGCACCAATGAAAGTACGATGCCGAAGGGCAGGTAAAGTATCCACACAAAGATTCCGAAGATGCGCCATGCCGGGTATTCGATTGGATTGACATCCGAACTTGGCACCATGACATAAGAAAAGGGCGCCAGAAAATATTTGGATAAACGGATGAGGGTAAGACCGAAAGGAGCACCGATGATGGTTGCCATCATCAGGCCTCCAACGATGAGGGTGCCAAAAGCCGTTAAAAATCCCAAAAAGGGAATGTGCCACAAAATGTTTCCTAAAGTTCTCATAACCTTTTGTCTGTTTAAATTTTACCTGCTCTTTAGGCTTTTCGGGTTTCGCCTCCATTTCCTTCTTCTTATTCAGAGTAAGATTTATATTATTAAAGAATATGCTGCAATATTACTTCTGATCACACTCCCATACAACCCCATTTTCGGCCATTTTTATCTATCCCCAAATTCGGGGAGGGCGTACCTGAATTTGGGGATGGGATGGTATTTTTTAGCCGTTTGGGAGTAGGCTGATTGTAATGTTTAAAATTCTGAAACGGGAAATAGCATTTATAACGACCTTTATCAGCAGAAAACTGCCGGCAGATCCTATCTGAGAGAAAACCACGCTCAAACCAGCCTCTGCCTGATGACGATGGCTACCAGCTCGGCCACATTTTTGGCGCCGGTTTTGGCACGTGCTATTTTACAATGCGATTCGATGGTGTGGATGCTAAGGCGCATGTGCTCTGCAATGGCTTTGGTGCTTAACCCTTCGGAGAGATGTCGGATTACTTTTATCTCCTGGCTGCTGAGGTGCGCTCCGGTGTATCGGATGGTGATGCGGTTGGGTTCTTCATCGCTGCGCAACAAATAATCGGTGTAGCCCTGATGGATGCGTTTTATGGCTTTGCTGATGTCGGCGATGCCGGTCTCTTTGCTGCGAAAGCCCTCGGCGCCATTGCGGTGCAAGCTATCTACCAGCGCCTTATCGTTGAGGGAGGTAAGGATGAGCACTTTAATTTCCGGTTTTAGTTTTTTCATAGCTACCAGCGTCTCTTCGCCATTCATTACGGGCATATCCACATCCAGAATCATCACATCGATGGGCTGGGCAGCGGCAGCCTGCAGCGCCTCCTTCCCGTTTTTGGCCTGCCCCACCACTTCTATCTCCGCATCGGCCTGCAAAAAGGTTATCAGTCCATCTTTAAAACTTTGATGGTCGTCGGCTATAAAAACTTTTATCATAGTTTTTCGCTTTTGAGGTTAGCAATAATGGTGGTTCCATAGCCTGGCTGGCTGTCGATGATCAGTTCACCCTGAAGCTGGTTTTCGATGCGCATGCGCATGTTGTGCAGGCCAAGTCCGGGGTGGCCGTTGTTTACATCGAAGCCTTTGCCGTTGTCGGTAATGATAAAGGTGATTTGGTTGTCGTGCCGCACCAGTTGAATATCGACCTCCGTAGCCTGGGAGTGCTTAACGATATTGTGAAGAGCTTCCTGAAACACCCGGTAGAGCATCAGTTGTGTGGCTGCCGGCAAACCGCCATTAACACAATGAAAATAGACATTAAAGTGTGCTTCGCATCGGGGCAGCATTTCGTACAGACAGCTCTCGATAGCCTTGGTAAGACCTACACTTTGCAAAATGAAAACCGATTGATTGTGCGAGATGTCACGGACATCTCTTGTAAGGTTTTCGATAGCAGCAATGGGTTGCGACAGATCAGAAAACTCCTGCGCCTGCTGCCGGGCTTCCAGATTCATTTTTATCACAGCAAGCTGGCAACAAACGCCATCGTGAAGCTCTTTGGAAATTCGTCCGCGTTCTTTTTCCTGTCCTTCGAGCAGGCGGCTTATGTTTTTGCGCTTCTCATCTTCCAACTCAGCAGTGCGCTCTTTTACAAGCATCTCAAGATTGCTGTTTAGTTGATTGATGTGCAGCCGGGTAAGGTATTCGTTGCGGGTAATAATTTCGAGATAGTAGGCGCCGTAAAGGCTAAGGAAGCTGCTGCCAACGATAAAAAACAGGCTATTTACAAATGTCTGGTTAAGATCGATGGGAGAATTGCCGGCAACAGGATGAATACAAAAAACAAACAGCAGCACATAGGTTCCTATTACAAACAGGTTGAGCAGTGCCGAATGTACAAAACGTAAGCGCAGATAAAAGGTAACGATGGCCGAGGTGAGGATGAGGCCAGGATAGAAAAAGCTAAAGTCATAGCCGTTTTGATTTAGCAAACGCAGCTTCCAAAGTATTCCCAAGGCGGCTACAATGCCAAAGAGCAAGAGGAAACATTGCATGTATCGGGCAAAAAATCGTGTAAACGAAAGGCAAAATATCACCGCAAAGATGCTGGTTACCAACAGCCTGTTGACCAGAAGCCGGGGTTCTAACTCCGGAAAAACATTGATGTCGATAAAATAAAATATGAAGTAAATGAAGATGGCGATTAAGATTCCAAAGCGCACCTGCCGTTGGAATCGCTTGAAGTAATCGAAGATGAACAGCCGCTCTTCTTCGCGATCTTCGAATCCATACAAGACATCCCGCAGGCTTACTTTCATAGCTGATCGAGTCATTTTTCTTTCTCCGCATCCTCAAACTTCGCAGGATAGGGAGAAATCCTGATTTGTAATGCACTAAAAATAATCAGCCCAAAAATAGTAAATTACTTGCTCGGTCAGCCACATCGCGGATAATAAAGGCGATCTTCACAAAAATAATCCTTGCAAAGGCACAATCGTTAGGGGGAATTTGTTCTGAAAATTTGTCCAAAACGAAAAAACCCGGACACTGCTGTCCGGGTTTCGGGTGGTGGTGCCACCTGGAATTGAACCAGGGACACACGGATTTTCAGTCCGTTGCTCTACCAACTGAGCTATGGCACCTTGTTTTTTGGCGCTGCAAATGTAACTATGTTTTTTGTTCTGGAAAGAAAATTTTTTCTTTTCATGCAAATTTAAACCCAGTATAAATTAACTTTGCCCCCACAGAAAGGATACTGCATGGAAAAACTTCAACGACAACTCACTGCCTCAGAGCCTGCTGCCGCTCCCCGGCTGGTCATCGATTTTGGGAATACCCTCACCAAAACGGCTGTTTTTAGCGGTGATGACGAAATTTTCTTCAGCAGCACGCCGCATCTCACCATCGACCAACTGGAAAAGGTACGGCAAGCGCATGCTCCGGTTTACGCCATTGCAGCAGGTGTTGTGGATATGCCCGACGCAGCGCGGCAGTATCTCATCCAAAATTTCCACTTTACCGAATTTACACATCTCACCGCCATTCCCATCCAAAACCTTTACAAAACGCCTGAAACTTTAGGCCTCGACAGGCTGGCGGTGGCGGTGTACGCGGGCGTTGTTTTCGCGGGCACGCCGTGCCTGGTGATAGACGCCGGCACATGCGTTACCTGGGATTTTGTGGATGCCGATAGCTGCTACCGGGGCGGCGGCATCACGCCGGGGCTGACGATGCGCTACCGCGCCTTGCATACTTTTACAGAAAGGCTGCCGTTAGTAACTGATCAAAATTTTGAAGGCCTCGCCGGCACTACCACACAGGAATCGATACAGGCAGGAGTTGCCCTGGGAATAGTTGCCGAAATGGAGGGCATCATCCAACGTTTTGTATTTGACCATCCAAATCTTAAAGTATTGATAACCGGTGGTGATCGTAATTTTTTTGCTAAGAAATTAAAAAGTAACATCTTTGCAATCCCAAATTTGGTGCTAAGAGGGTTGAATATAATTTTAGATTTTAATGTTAACAAACAACAAGAAGGTAATTAAGCATTTCTTCCTTTTCATTCTGTTGGTTCTGATGGCGAGCGGCGTTAGTGCTCAAATTGCGGTCAATTCACCCTACTCACGTTTTGGCATCGGCGACCTTTCCAGCCGCAAAGACGCCTATCTTTTTTCGATGGGTGGCATCGCGATGGCTGTGAACAGCAACCGCCACATCAATCCTTACAACCCTGCAGCCAACCACGCTTTCGATTCGCTTTCGTTTATCTTCTCCGGCGGCATCGTTGCCAGCACCGGCAATCTGAAAACTGACGAACTCACCGGACGCACCAACTACGCCACCCTGGGCTATCTGCTTTTTGGCTTTCCCGTTACCCACTGGCTCAAAACCTCCATCGGGCTAACCCCATATAGCAACATCGGCTACAATATCACCGCCAACGAAATAATTAGCGAGGTGGGCAGCACCGACTTCAAATATTCAGGCTCCGGCGGCCTCAACGAGTTTTACGCCAACGCCTCGGTGGAGCTGGTCGAAGATTTGGCTATCGGCGCTAAGCTTTCGTACCTCTTCGGAAAAGGGGACCTCACACGCACCATCTTCTTTCCCGATTCTGTGGGGCTGCTCAACACACGCGTGGACAACTACATAGAGGTAGGCGACCTGATTTTTGAATTGGGATTGCAATACCACCGCAAGGTCACCGACAAACTCACCCTGGGCTTTGGAGCCGTGTATGCGCCGCAACAAAAAGTTAATGCCACCGAAAACTATCTGGTTCGCTCCTTTTTTCCGACCAACCTCGGCATAGAAGCTTTTCGCGACACCATCGTAAGCCGGCTCGAAAACGAAGGTACCATCACATTGCCCGACAAATACGGCTTTGGTTTTACTTTGCGCAGCAGCGACCAATGGATGGTGGGCGCCGATTACCAATGGCAAAACTGGAGCAACTACAAAGCTTTCGAGCGCAACGACTCGCTGCAAAACACGATGCAGATTTCATTGGGCGGAGAGTTTTCGCCCTCGCCAAATTTGATGGCAAGCTACTGGAGACGCGTGAAATACCGCGTTGGCTTCAGATACAACAAAACCTACCTCGACCTGCGCGACACCCGGATTAATGAATTTGGTATAAGTTTTGGTTTGGGACTGCCCATTCCACGATCTTACTCAACGATGAATCTGGGATTTGAAATAGGAAGAAAAGGAACCACTGCTTCGGGGCTAATTCAAAATAACTTTTACAGAATCACCGTTGGGATTTCAGTTTGGGAGCGTTGGTTTGTTAAAAACAAATACAATTAAAAAGGAAAATAAATTTTTTAACTTTGGTTTCAAAAAAAGCAAAAATGAAAACAACAGCTAAAACAGTATTACTGGGATTGATAGCTCTGATATTTTCAGGGAGCATGGCCACTGCGGGCAACACTTTCGACAGCCCGCCAACAGCGCCACAGGATGTAGAGAAATTTGGTGAAGACAGCCTGACGTGTCTGCGCAACCTGTCGCTTTACCGCGAATTTTACAAACAGTGGAAAGCAAGCAACTACACCAGTCCTGCGGTAAAAGACGCTATAGGCCCCTGGCGGTGGGTGTATAAAAACTGCCCACAGGCCTCTCAAAATGCATACCTCGACGGACTGAACATGATGGAGCATTTTATGAAAAATGCCAAAACCGAAGAAGCCAAACTTCGATACGTCGATACGATGATGATGATCTACGACCAGCGCATCAAGTATTTTGGACGCGAAGGCTACGTGCTGGGGCGCAAAGGCTCCGACCTGATGAAGTATGCCCCCCAGGAGTACGAGAAAGCTTATCATATCTTTAAAAAATCCATCGACCTGCGTGGTAACAAATCAGAATCGTTTGTGCTGGTGTATTATTTCCGCTCCATCCTGAGCATGGTCGGCGACAACAAACTCGACAAAGCTGTGATAATAGATACCTACGACCAGCTCAGCAACATCATCGACCACAACATAAAAGAGAGCCAAAACGACCCCAACTCTTTATCGGCCTGGGAAAACGTGAAAGGAAACATAGAGCTTTCATTTGAACCCTATGCCACCTGCGACGACCTGATTGGCATCTATCAGAAAAAATTTGATGAAACCCCGGACGATATAGAGACGCTGAAAAAAATTACCAGCATGCTCGACAAGAAAAGCTGCACCGACAACGAATTGTTTTTTAATGCATCCATAAAACTCAACGAGCTGGAGCCATCGCCCAACTCGAGCTACCTTATTGCTAAGATGCTTATTAAAAAAGAAAAATTCGACGAAGCCATCCCGCATCTCGAAGAGGCGCTCAAAGTGGACGATGACAATACAAAAGCCGATGTCTTTATACTGCTCTCGAGTGTTTACCGCCACAACAGAAGCTACACCAAAGCGCGCTCCTATGCCTACAATGCTTTGGATTTGCGCCCCGACGAAGGCAACGCCTATCTGCTCATCGGCGACATGTATGCTTCCAGCGCTGCTGATTGCGGCGACAACGACCTAACAAAAAAAGTAGCTTACTGGGCTGCAGTGGATAAATACAGACAAGCTAAAAATATTGATCCCGACGTGACCGACATTGCCAATAACCGCATCGCTATTTATTCCGCTCAATTTCCATCAAAGGAAACCATCTTTTTCTATGACCTCAACGAAGGCGACGAATACACCGTAGGATGCTGGATTAACGAGCGCACTACCGTAAGAGCAGTGAAATAATACAAAAGTCCAATTTGACTTCTACAAAACATTATTTGCGTATAGCCGGCAAAAGCATTGTTGTGATACTAATCGCAGCAATGCTTTTTGCTTGTAAAAACGACATGAAGACCATCGACATGCTCACCCTGGCCGAAGACCGTCCCGACGAAACTGCACGCGAGGTGGAGATGACTTACAGCGATTCCGGGCGCATTATGATGCGACTGATTTCGCCGGCACTGAATCATTATCTTGGCGACGAGCCGTATCTGGAATTCCCCGAGGGGCTGCGTCTGCTGTTTTACGACTCTGCCATGCGCGTTCAGTCGGAGCTTACAGCCAACTACGGCATCAATTGGGAGAACAAGAAAATGATGGAAGTGAAAGATGACGTAGTAATCCAAAACTATAAAACGCAGGAGACACTCAACACAGAGCATGTGGTGTGGGATCAGCAGACAAAAAAAATCTACTCAGATGTTTTTGTAAAACGAACCACTCCCGACGGGGTGTTGTATGGCAAAGGTTTCGATGCCGATGAATCGCTGCGCAACTGGAAGCTGCGCAACGTAAGTGGCGAATTTATGTACGAAGAGGAACCCGCCGACGATGATGGTTCACAATAGCCTGTTCGGGGCATTAATTATCTTTGCCCAAAATCATTAACCGATGAGTACGCTGTCGATTATTATTATCACACTTATTTTTTCCGCTTTCTTTTCGGGGATGGAGATTGCTTTCGTAAGCTCCAACCGGCTGAAGATAGAAGTTGATAAAAACAAAGGGCACTTTTCCGCGCGCATCATTTCTCATTTTACCAGGATGCCGTCGCGATTTATCGGCGCGCTGCTGCTGGGCAACAACGTGGCGCTGGTGATTTACGGCATTGCCATGGCACGCATTCTCGAGCCTGCCCTTCAGAATCTCATCCCCGGGTATGTGATGAGTGAAACGCTTATGCTCATAGTGCAAACGCTCCTGGCAACTTTCCTGGTGCTGGTGGTGGCGGAGTTTACGCCCAAGGTGCTTTTCAGGCTCAACCCCAACAAAATTTTAAATGTCTTCGCACTCCCGGCCGTGGTGTTTTATTATCTTTTTTATCCACTCATTTACATCTACATTGGCTTTTCAGAATGGGTTCTCAGAAATTTTATAAAAATAAAATTCTCGCGTGAGAATTTGATTTTCAGTGTTGTCGACCTCGACAATTACCTCAAAGAATTTTCGCCCGACTACACGCGACAGGAAGACGTGCAGCAAGAGATACAGATGTTTCAGAATGCCATCGAATTTCGCAATATCAAATTGCGCGAGTGCATGATACCACGCACCGAAATAGTGGCCCTCGAAAAGAATGATACCATCGACAATCTGCGGCAAGCTTTCATCACTTCAGGACATAGCAAAATACCGGTCTATCAGCAATCCGTCGACGACATCATTGGCTACGTGCACTCAGCCGACATGTTTAAAAACCCGCAAAGCATCCAAAGCATCCTGCGGCCTATCATCGTGGCGCCCGAAACCATGCCCGCCAACGTGGTGCTTTCGATGTTTATTCAGCAGAGCAAGAGCATTGCAGTGGTGGTGGATGAATTTGGCGGCACTTCGGGCATTATCACCATGGAAGATGTGATAGAGGAGATTTTTGGAGAGATCGACGACGAATTTGATGTGGAAGACCTCACAGAAAAGAAAATCAGCGACAACGAGTATATTTTTTCGGCACGGCTGGAGATTGATTATCTCAACGAAAAATACCAGCTCGACCTGCCCGAAAGCGAAGACTACGAAACCCTGGCAGGGCTTATCATCAGCCATCACCAAAGCATTCCAGCACTTGACGATGAAATTCAGTTTGCTCCTTTCACCTTTATCATCCTCGAAGCCACCGAAGCACGCATAGAAAAAGTAAAACTTATCATTAGCAATTAGGGGAAATAGGTAATTGGTAGTAATTGATGGTAATTTGTTGTAATTGATGGTAATTGATGGTAATTGGTAGTAATTTGTTGTAATTGATGGTAATTGGTAGTAATTTGTTGTAATTGGTAGTAATTGGTAGTAATTGGTAGTAATTGGTAGTAATTGGTAGTAATTTGTTGTAATTGATGGTGATTGATGGTAATTGGTAGTAATTGGTTGTAATTGGTAGTAATTTGTTGTAATTGGTAGTAATTTGTTGTGATTGGTAGTAATTGATGGTAATTGATGGTAATTGGTAGTAATTTGTTGTAATTGATGGTAATTTGTTGTAATTGGTAGTAATTTGTTGTGATTGGTAGTAATTGGTAGTTATTTGTTGTAATTGATGGTGATTGATGGTAATTGGTAGTTTGTTGTAATTGATGGTAATTGGTAGTAATTTGTTGTAATTGATGGTGATTGATGGTAATTGGTTGTAATTGGTTGTAATTGATGGTAATTGGTAGTAATTTGTTGTAATTGATGGTGATTGATGGTAATTGGTTGTAATTGGTTGTAATTGATGGTAATTGGTAGTAATTTGTTGTAATTGATGGTGATTGATGGTAA
>Ga0265295_1006481_pt1 | contig 14144 bp, 13 predicted proteins | sample Munlansysbiofilm_FD_192503 | JGI IMG/M metagenome (GOLD analysis project Ga0265295, IMG submission 192503) | Leachate microbial communities from a municipal landfill in Southern Ontario, Canada - Methane capture system biofilm | ecosystem: Engineered > Solid waste > Landfill > Unclassified ... | reverse complement strand
ATCTTCTGTCAGACAGCCCTTTCGGATTGTCCTTTGCGAGAGAGGGGACTTGAACCCCTACACCGTAAGGTACCAGATCCTAAGTCTGGCGTGTCTGCCAATTTCACCACTCTCGCGGTGCATGTCTTGCCCCATTACGAGGTTCGCCATGTTTTGAGCCGCAAAGGGATCGAACCTTTGACCCGCAGATTAAGAGTCTGCTGCTCTACCAGCTGAGCTAGCGGCCCATGACAACTAAACTAACAAAAACCAAAACCAAACCAATGCGCCCGGAAGGATTCGAACCTTCGACCTACGGATTCGAAGTCCGGCGCTCTATCCAGCTGAGCTACGAGCGCGTTCACCGGTTAGGGTGGAAGACGGGGCTCGAACCCGCAACAGCCAGATCCACAATCTGGTGCTCTACCATTGAACTACTTCCACCATGGCAGCTGAAGCAGTGGTTCATCACCAGTGCGTTTCAACGTTGCATACTATGCCCTAAACACATTCCTTTGTCAACAACCCTCCTGCAAAAAATCCAAAATTTTGGGTCTCTGGAAACAACTATTTTGCCTATAATCACTTGCTTTGATGGACCTTTTGCTTAACCCTCTTGAACGTATCATCGGTTGTGTTCGCCTTGCTTGTAGGCGGAGTGTTCAAAGAGGCGTGCACAAAGAGCAGATGATGCTTCCAGGCAAGCGCTCTTCCGGCAAGCTGATTGATCAGCTCCTGTTCCAGCTTTTTGGCATCGATCTCAATTCCCTGGGCAGCGAACGCAGGAAGATAGCTGGCAGAAAGATAGCGACGAATATCCTCATCTGCCATGCTGCGGCTCTCTTCCAGATCCATCTCAAAAGAAGTCGCGGCAAGGCCAGCTTGCTCGAACATTCCCAGCAGGTCTTTTGCTGTCCAGTTGGTCAGCGGATTGGAGGCATCGGCATACAGGGTATGCTCCGCTTTGCGCAACACCTGCTGCAGCTCTTCGGCTACGAAGTCAGAAAGTCTCGAACCCAGGGAAGGCACACTCTCAGCAATGTGCAGCGAACCATCAGTGGTCAATCTCGCTTTCAGCTTGGCAAGGAGCTTCTCCTCCTCCTTGGCCCGGGAAAAGAGGTTTCTCCCGACAATGACCTCAAACCGTAGCTGATCACCCAAAGTGTCGAGTACTTTGTCCAAAGGATTGCAATGGACAATCGGGCGGTCAAGATCAGAAAGGGACTGCGCATAATGGTTGATATGGTCCCTCTGGTCGGGTGTGCGTACCTGGGCAACCACCAGACCTTCCGGGGTGCTCCGGTATGCCTCCCACAGCAACAGTCCGTGACCTGCATTGCAGACCAACACCCGGTCACTTCTTCGGATCGTCAAACCCTCAAACAGCGTCTTTCTCAGGACTTGCAGGAGCTTGCCCCGTTCGCTGACGGTACGGCTGATCCAGCGCTGACGGTCTTTGTCTCCAGGAGAGTAGGAGAGGTTTTCCACAAAAGCATCAGTCTCCACACTTTCCAGTTGTTCCTCACGGTGGCGCTGCACCTTCTCCTTGATGCTTTTCTCATATCCTTGGTCACTCGGCTCATAAAATACCTTCCCCTGCAACGACGAAGGAAGATACTGCTGTGCAACCCAATGGTCCTGATAGGCATGCGGGTAGAGGTATCCCTGCCCATGCCCAAAGCCTTTTGCATCACGATTGCCATCCCTGAGATGGTTGGGAACCTCATCCTGGGCTTGTTGCTCCACTCCCTTGAGCGCATCGAAGAAGGCAAGGGTAGAGTTGCTTTTTTCCGTTGTGGCGAGGTAGAGCGCAGCATGCGTAAGATGAAAACGGCCTTCGGGAAGCCCGATCCGCTCGAACGCAGCGGCATCGGCTTGCACCACCACAATCGCTTGGGGATCGGCAAGCCCTACATCCTCGCAGGCACTGATGAGCATCCTGCGGAAAATGAACTTGGGATCTTCACCTGCACTCACCATTCGGGCAAGCCAGTACAAGGAGGCATCGGGATCGCTGCCACGAATGCTCTTGATGAAGGCGCTGATGACATCAAAATGATAATCGCCCTCCTTGTCATAGAGCACCGCCTTCTGTTGGATCGACTGCTCTGCAGCATCCTTGGAAATGGTGATGTGGCTCCCTTGTGGTGGAGGAAACATAGGTACCGAGGTCTCTACCGCTAGCTGCAAGGCGTTGAGCAAGCTACGAGCATCGCCATTGGCAACCTCCACCAGATGCTCCAACGCACCTTCCTCAAAACTCACTGCAAAGAGGCCGTATCCACGTTCCTTGTCAGAAAGCGCTTGCTTGGCGATTGCCATGAGGTCTTCGGCTCCCAGACTTTTCAGCTGGAATATCCTTGAACGGCTGACCAGTGCTGCATTCACCTCAAAATAGGGATTTTCTGTAGTTGCCCCAATGAGGATGACTGTCCCATTCTCGACCCAAGGCAGAAGAGCATCCTGCTGGCTCTTGTTCCACCGATGGACCTCATCCACAAACAGAATGGTCCCACGGTTGTACAGTTCCAGCCGCTGGCGTGCCTCATCGATCTCATAGCGCAATTCCTTCACCCCGGATAGCACTGCATTGAGCGTAGAGAAATGTCGTTTCGTCGTATTGGCAATAACTCGGGCAAGTGTGGTTTTTCCGGTACCCGGGGGACCGTAGAAAATGACCGAGGAGAGCTGGTCGGCTTGGATGGCACGTCTGAGCAATCGTCCTTCGCCTATGATTGCATCCTGACCGATGTACTCATCGAGGGTTCGTGGGCGCATGCGGTAGGCGAGTGGCTGGTTTTTCTGCTGGTCAGCTTCGGCTGCGACGCTGAAGAGGTTCATAGAGTGGCCTCCTGTTGGAAGACTTCCAGAAAGGATCCACTGCCCTTGGGTACCGGTGTGGTGCGAAGTTGCTCTTCCTGCAAGCCAAGTTGGTCAAGATAGCGTGAGACAAAGAGTGCATGGAGATGCTCGAAGGGATCGATATCGACAGCTTCCAGCTCTTCACGTCCCCAGAGCATGGTTCCTCTTCGCCAAATAGCATAGCGGTCAAGGATGAGCGCCCAGGTGACTTGGCTGTTTTGAAGAGAATCGGAGAGCAGCGAACGAATCACTTCATCCAATTCTGTTCCCTGTTGCGTGATGAACGTCTCGGTTGCGCTGCGATTTCCAGAAAGGATTATCTGCTTGGGATCATCCCAAGTGACAAGGGGGGCTGTCTGCTCTACAAGGGAGGGGATGGCAACAACTACCTGCCGGAATGCTGTTCTCACTTGCTCCTGCCAAAGCGCGAGGTGGTCGAGAAAAAGGGGTATCTCAGCCAAATCCGAGAAACGAGTGGCTTCCATGGGCAAGAGTGATTTGAGATCCTGTGATGCAAACAAATTGGCATCAATGGACTGACTGGAAAGTTTGAGCACTTCTTCCAGAGCATACGCAGAAGAGACTGTATCCGGAGCAACAGGTCCTTGGGCTGTCTTGCACCCAGTCAGAAGCAGTAAAAGCAGGAGAAAAGGCAAGCGTTTCATGTACTTGACTATACCATCAGCACATCATCTTGCATAGCTGAACCGGCCTCAGTACAATCGCAGAATGCACACGGAAACCCGAGCCATGAATAAGCAAATACGGCAACTGAGCCTCCCTACCATGTATGGAATGCTCTTTACCGCGCTGTACGATGTAGTGGACATGTTTTGGATCGGGATGCTGGAAAAGGAAGCGGTTGCTGCAATCACTATCTATCTCACCCTGTTCTGGGCTATGGAAATTCTCAATGAAATTGTCGGTACGAGCAGCGTCTCAATGCTCAGCCGCAGCTGGGGGTCCGGAGATAGGGAGAAGACACAAAGCATAGGGGAGCAAACCTTTGCTTTCAAGGCGCTGCTTGGCAGTGTTGGGGCTATTCTCCTGATCATCTTCTTGCCCTATTTCTACCGCCTGTACACCGATGATGCGAAAGTCATTGCCCATGGTCTGAGCTATGGGTATCTCAGATCTGCATTCATACCCATATTCTTTTCCTCCTACACGGTTAATACCTTGCTCAGAAGTACGGGCGATGCAAAAACCCCAATGAAGTTGCTTTTGGCTACCGCCGTCCTGAATATGATTCTCGACCCTTTGTTCATGTTCCCTGTCATTCCCTATACCTCCATCAAAGGCTTGGGATGGGGAATGTTCGGCTCGGCTATGGCGACATGCATTGCATATTTGGTAGCATTCCTGATTGGATTTGCCTATGTGTTAGGGGGTAAGGCCCCCCTGTCCATCCGTTTCAAGAACATATTCCATCTGGATCTGAAGCTCGACAAGAAGTTGTTGAGCATCGGATTGCCCAGTGGCTTGCATATGCTGTTGCGTTCACTGGTAACCTTCATCTTCCTCAAGCTTGTAGCCAAGTATGGTGTTGGAGCCATCGCCAGTCTTGGTATTGCCAACCGCATCTACCAGTTCTGCAGCATGCCCTCGAATGGGCTGAGCATGGGCTCGGGTATTCTGGTTGGCCAACGTCTCGGCTCGAAGCAGTATCCGGAGGCACAACAGGTAGCTTACCTTTCCATACTCAATGGACTGCTCTTTTCTCTTCCCCTGTTTCTTGCACTGATGCTTTTCCCCTCAGCCATTCTCAGCCTTTTCCTTGGGGGTGCAGAACCCACCGTTGATGCTATGTTCTTGTTGCGTGTGTATGCGCTCTGCCTCATCTGCCTCTCCGTTTCCAGCGGCCTTGGTGCATCTTTTTATGGCTCAGGACACACCCGGCCCATCCTGTATTCCTCTCTCATCTCAGGCTGGCTGATCCAAGTGCCCTATGCCTTAGTTGTTGCATCCCTTCTTCTGTTGCCATTGCCATATCTCTGGGCAGCATACCTGATTGGTGATGTGGGGGACGCCGCCGCCCGCTGGGTTTGGTTCTCCAAGCGTCGTTGGATGGAAGAGCCTTGACGAATCACCTTTCTTTGACGAAATTATGGTATGATAGCTCAGGAGGCTAGCTGTATGAACGAACAAAACACCTCGATGTTCCAGAATGTAGCGGTACGGGAACGTACCATACTCAAGAACGTATACCTTTGGATGACAGCCGGACTTGGTCTGACTGCCCTCATCGCCTTTTTTGTGGCAAGCAACCCTGCGTTTCTTCGTGCCATCGTCGGCAACACCATGGGCTTCTTCTTGGTGGTGATCGGACAGTTCGCTTTGGTCTTCTATCTTTCTGCACGATTGGACAGGATGAGCCAGATGAGTGCCATCATCGCCTTCCTTGCCTATTCTGCACTCAACGGGATCATGCTCAGCACCATCTTTGCCGTCTATGCAGGAGTGGTCATTTACAAGACCTTCTTCACCACAGCCCTGATGTTCGGCGGAATGAGCCTCTATGCCATGACCACCAAACGTGATCTGAACCGCATTGGCTCCTACCTGGTGATGGGGCTCTGGGGCCTTATCGGAGCAAGCCTGATCAACCTCTTTTTCCGCTCTTCCGGTCTCGATTACCTGATCAGTTTCATCGGGGTGGGCATCTTCCTCGGCCTTACCGCCTGGGATACCCAGAAGATCATCCGGATGAACCAGGAGTACGGCTCGGCAATCGATGAGGAGGCTTTCACGAAGCTGAGCATCATCGGAGCCCTCTCTCTCTATTTGGACTTCTTGAATCTGTTTCTCTATTTGCTGCGTATATTCGGTCGTTCGAACAACCGCTGATGATCGGGCCACCTTCGGGTGGCCTTACCTTTCTATGCGTGCCGGTAGGTAACGAATTCAGGTTTGAGACTGGCTTTCAGCGACTCATAGGAAATTGAGGGCATCTCAACATAGCAACTGCGCCTGCCCACCTGTTCAAGCGAGTGTGCATCGGAACCGGTGAGCACTGCCAACCCTCTCGTATCAGCCTGGACCGGGATGTGGATGGCCTCCAAGGCAGAGTAGGGAAGGTCGGGCAGAAAACCCAGATTCGCCAGCACGCTGTTCGCAAAGCGGTCGATATGAGCCGGTATCACCAAGGCATCCCGACTCAATGCCTCCTCCACCACATCGGAGAAGGAGAGATTGCTGGAGCTGATCAACAGCGCATCCAACTGCTCAATGACCTCACCCTCAACATTCACCACCAGTTGGTTGCCGAAGAGCTTTGCATTGTTCTTCCGTTTTGGCAGGAGGAACTCCACAAATGCTGAAAACTCCATGGCATCCTGCAAATCCTTGAAGAGGGTGAGCACATGCACTTCCTCAACGGTGGTCACTTCCATGCCGAAGAGAGGAAGAATGGAGCACAGCTCGCACGCTTCGGCAAAGGCCGGGAGGTTCCTCCCGCAGTTGTGGTCTGTCAACGCCAGAATATCGATGCCTTGTTCCATTGCCTCCACAGCAAGCAACGCCGGTGTGAAGTCGTCGTTGCCGCAAGGAGAGAGACAACTGTGGTTGTGCAAATCAATTTTGACCTGCATCGAACCTTCCCAAGGCACCGGCTATCTTGCAACTTGCCTCAAACTGGGTATCCTCAGTGGTAAAGATTGCAATCTCCTCCTCTTTTGCCGCTTGCAGCATATCAGGGGGGACACTGCGGTTGTTGCAGATGATCAAAGCACGGATTTGTGCCAGAGAGGCTACTGCGACGGTATTCTTGTGGGCCTGGATGGTGATCAGGACACTGTCCGAGGGGGCGTTGCCCATCACATCACTGAGCAGGTCTCCTGTATACGCATCCTTGATCTCATACTCCTCATCACTGATGCACTGAAGGGTGAATCCCTTCAGGTTTGCAAGGTCACGAACAACCATCTTATTCCTCCTCATGGTTTGGGTGCAACTCAATCGTACTCACCACAGTCGTACCGCTACGGTTACTCTCAATGGAAAAATCATCCGATACGGATTTCACGTTGGGGAGGCCCATACCGGCCCCGAAACCAAGTGATCGTATCCACTCACTGGCTGTTGACCAACCAGCGGTCATTGCTGCCTCAATGTCACTGATGCCCGGTCCACTGTCACGAGCTGTAATCTGCAGGGTTTGGGGCGAATACTCGGCAATCAACTCCCCTCCGTCCGAATGCACCACCAGATTCATTTCCAGCTCATAGCTGGCAATGGCTGCACGTCGGATGATATGGGGAGTGATCCCGGCACTCTTGAGCCGTTTTTTGATCTCTGTGGAAGCATAACCGGCATTCTCAAAATCATTCTTCATGATCGAGTAGGTATGTATTTCCCCACTCATCTCTTGGCTGAGACTGGTGGTGCGAGTGCGCTTTTCCAACTCCTCTATTTCGCGGTTGATCTCCACCAGCAAGGTGCTGGTGATATCTCTGCTGGTGATCATGCCAACAAGTTCCTTGTGCCGGTTGAGCACGGGGAATCGGTGGTAGCTGAAACGGTCAAAGTAGCTGATTGCAAACGAGATGGGCATATCATCCTCAAGGACGATGAGGTTCCGGGTCATATGATCCTGTGCTGTTTCCTCAATATAGCCCTTGTCGAGTGCTTGGATGATGTCATCCATGCTCACAATTCCGATAAGCCTCTTCCCCATGACAATGGGAAGACCGGTGACCTGTTTCTCCCGCATGATGTATTGGATCTGCCTGAGTTTGGTTTCCTTGGTTGCAGTCACCAGGTCAGTGGTCATGACATCCTTCACCTTCAGACGGTAAATAAGTTCAAGAATGACATTTGGCGAGGTATAGGTATTGATAGGTATCTCTTGCATAGAGTGAGTATACATCAGCTTGTCTGCAGTGCAAAGAAACTCTCTTCTCTTTCTTGGTGCCGGAAGGCAGGATTTTTGGTATATTGGAAGAGTATGGAAGAAGAGTTGCGTGTGGTCCTCGTGCATGAGGAGTCTGATTTTCTTATCGTTGATAAGCCATCCGGCCTGCCGACCGTCCCTCTGAAGGACGATCCGAAGGAGAAGGCGACCTTGCTTTCCCTTGTTGGGAGGAGATATCCCGAAGTGCTGTCCGTGGAAGGTGTGAACGCCTGGGAAGGCGGGGTGCTGCATCGCCTTGATACAGCCACCAGCGGCTTGGTGGTCATCGCCCGTTCCAAGGAAGTGTATGCCTCGTTGCAAGCCATCGGGAAAGCTGGGCTCTTTCTCAAGGAGTATCAGGCCCAATCTTCGTTGCATCAGGAGCCGCAGCTGCCGGGGTTTCCCCCGTATCCCTATGAGGATCCGGTAGCATGCGGAGGCAGGGAGGTTTCCATCGGGAGCCTCTTCAGACGATTCGGAGAGAATCGGTCCCAAGTACGCCCGGTACTTGCAGACAGCCCCAAGCATCTTCTGGACAAGACCAGCGGAACGTGGTATCTGACAAGGGTTGGATACAGCCAGTGTTTAGACGGAAATACACATCTTTTTACCTGTAGGCTCACCTCTGGGTTCAGGCATCAGGTACGTGTCCACATGGCATGGAGCGGCTGGCCGCTCGATGGGGACACCGTCTATCAGGGTAAGGAAGCCGACCGGCTTGGCCTTCGGGCTGTGGCAGTGGAGTTTCCCCATCCAAAAACCGGACGACCGTTTGAGATCCGGTTGGAACAGTAAGAAACAAGGAGCAAGAGAGAATGGCAGATCCCAGAGAAGAGAAGTTGGCAAACCTTTTGGTACAGTATTCGGTTCACTTGGAAAAGGGTGAATCCTGTTTGATCAATGCAGTGGATATTCCCATAACCATGACGGAAGCCTTGGTGAAAGCTGTCTATGAAGCAGGGGGGTACCCAGTGGTGAACCTGTGGAACCAGCGCCTGGAACGGGCGATGTGTGAGCAGGCAACCAAGGAATCGCTGGAAAAATGGGCTGATGTGGATACCTACCGCATGCAGCAAATGGATGCTTTCATCGGGATCCGGGGCATCGCGAATGTTCGCGAGCTCTCCACCATTCCAGAGAAGGCAAATCTGGCCAGTACCTATTACAATATCCCGGTGCATATGAAGACCCGTCTTCCCCACACCAAGTGGGTGGTGCTTCGCTATCCCACTGAAGTGTTTGCCATGCAGGCAAATCTTGGGACGGTGGAATTTGAGGATTTCTTCTACAAAGTCTGCACTGAAGTCGACTACCATGCCATGGCAGAGGCGATGGCAGAGGCAAAGACCTTTCTGGACACCGTTGACAAGGTTCATATCAAGGCAAAAGGAACTGATCTGACCTTCTCGGTAAAGGGCATGGGTTGGATACCCTGCGCCGGTGAGATGAATATCCCTGACGGGGAAATCTACAGTTGCCCGGTGAAAGACTCGGTGAACGGCACGATTACCTACAACACGGAGAGCACCTATCATGGGCACTGTTTCAAGGATGTGAGTTTCACCTTCAAGGACGGCAAGATCATCGAAGCCCACAGTGACGATGATGCACTGCTCAATGAGATTCTTGACATCGATGAAGGTGCACGCTACATCGGAGAGTTCGCTCTCGGATGCAATCCCGGCATCCTCAAGCCGATGGACAACATCCTCTTTGATGAGAAGATTTTTGGTTCCATCCACTTCACCCCAGGCAATGCGTATGATGATTGTGACAATACCAACCGTTCTGCAGTGCACTGGGATCTCGTGCAGATTCAGAGACCCGAATACGGTGGGGGAGAGATGTATTTTGACGGAGAGCTGGTACGAAAGGATGGTGTGTTCGTCCATCCCCGGCTCACCTGTCTCAATCTTTCTCTCTAGAAGTGCTTGACCAAGAGGTCAGTCTTCGGTACAACATAGCATAATCAAAGGCGATGCGGAGCAATCTGCATCGCCTTTCTCTTTGTGGGGCCCGTTGGGCTCTTCGTACAACGGTGTGCGGTGGTTCATTCCATCGTGCACCCTTTTTTTGCAGGAGGGGTAGGTATGTATTCATCGGTAGACACCTTGTGGGTCTTGCTCGGCGCTGTGTTGGTCTTCTTCATGCAGGCAGGGTTTGCCATGGTTGAAACGGGGTTCACGCGGGCTAAGAATGCCGGAAACATCATCATGAAAAACTTGATGGACTTCTGTCTGGGCAGCGCGGTTTTCTGGATCCTTGGCTTTGGCCTCATGTTCGGAGTGGGGGCTGAGGGACAAACCAACCCCTTCGTCGGGTTCGTCGATTTCTTCGTCCGAAGGGAGTACAGCTCATCCTTTCCCACCTCAGCATTCTTGATCTTCCAGACAGTCTTCTGTGCAACGGCGGCGACCATTGTCAGCGGTGCCATGGCGGAGCGGACGAAATTCATCTCCTACTGCCTCTATTCGCTCGTCATCAGTGCTCTTGTGTATCCGATCAGCGGTCACTGGATCTGGGGCGGCGGTTGGCTCAGTACGCTTGGCTTCCACGACTTCGCAGGATCCACCGCCGTGCATATGGTTGGAGGGGTTGCTGCCTTCTGGGGAGCGAAACGCATTGGGGCGCGGGTAGGCAAGTATGATGAGAAAGGGAATGCGAAGGCCATTCCCGGCCACAGCCTTACGTTGGGAGCCCTGGGTGTGTTCATTCTCTGGTTCTGTTGGTTTGGCTTCAACGGAGGTTCTACGGTAAGCCTGAGTGGGGATGCTACCATTGTCAGTGCTGCTACAATCTTTGTGACCACCAACCTTGCTGCAGCCTTTGCGGCTATAGCAACCATGCTCTATACGTGGATCCGCTACAAGAAACCGGATGTATCCATGACACTGAACGGAGCTTTGGCTGGTTTGGTCGGCATAACAGCCGGTTGTGATGCAGTCAGCCCCGTCGGAGCAGCAATCATCGGCCTGATCTGTGGTGTCCTGGTGGTGGTTTCCGTGGAGTTCTTTGAAAAGGTGGCACGCATCGATGATCCGGTTGGAGCCATCTCTGTGCATGGTATCTGCGGTGCAGTGGGAACCCTGTTGGTAGGGTTGTTTGCCAAGGATGGCGGCTTCTTCTATGGCGGTGGCTTTGCCTTGCTTGGTGTCCAGAGCCTTGGAGTGATATCGGTACTACTCTGGGTTTCTGTCACCATGTCCTTGCTCTTTCTGCTCATTGAGAAGACGGTGGGACTCAGGGTCTCCAAGGCTGAGGAGGTTGCAGGTCTCGATCTTGAGGAACATGGGATCATCAGCTCCTATGCTGACTTCATGCCTGCTGTTCCCTTGGTATTGGGCTCCCCATCCGTTTCAGCAGAGGAGGCGATTCCCGTAGTGCAGGTTCCTCCGCAGAAAACGCCCAGCAGGCAGGCTCCGATGACGAAGATTGTCATCGTAAGCAGGCAGAGCAAGTTCAATGAGCTCAAGCATGCTCTTAATGAGATCGGTGTCATGGGTTTGACCGTTACCCAGGTGATGGGCTGCGGTATGCAGAAGGGCAGCAAGGAGTACTATCGTGGGGTTCCTGTCTCCATGACATTGCTTCCGAAAATGCAGGTTGAGACGGTTGTCAGCAAGGTGCCGGTGCGCTCTGTCATCGAGGCAGCAAAGAAGGCGCTCTATACCGGACACATCGGAGATGGCAAGATATTCGTCTACACCGTGGACAATGTCATCAAGGTCCGTACCGGCGAGGAGGGCTATGATGCCCTGCAGGACGAGATTGTGGCTGAGTAATATTACAGAAGGACACGCATCTTGAATGGTGCGTGTCCTTTTATGACCTAGCGTTCCACGTCAAAGACGATGGTACGATTCTTGTAGACGATGATCCGGCTTTCCATATGCGCTTGCACGGCTTTGGCCAGTACACGCCGTTCCACATCCTTGCCCACATCCCTCAGCCCATTGGGGCTGAGCTCATGGTTGACCCTGACCACATCTTGGTCGATGATCGGGCCCTGGTCGAGATCCTCGCTGGCATAGTGGGCGGTTGCCCCGATCATTTTCACGCCGCGTTCGTATGCTCTGCGGTAGGGATTCGCCCCTTGGAATGCAGGCAGGAACCCGTGGTGGATGTTGATGATCTTGCCTTGCCACTCGCCGGTGAATTCGGCTGAGAGAATCTGCATGTAGCGGGCAAGAACTACAAGGTCGATATCAAAACGCTTGAGCAGGGTGCGTACTTTTGCTTCCTGCTCGGATTTGGTCTCGGGTGTGACGGGAAGGTAGTAGAAGGGGATGCGGAATTGGTTTGCAATGACCTCAAGGTCCGGATGGTTGCTGATGATGAGGCTGATCTCACACTTCAGGTCGCCTTCGTTCTTCCTGGCGATCAGATCGTAGAGGCAGTGGCTGGTCTTGCTGACCATGATGGCAACCCGAGCATTGTAGTCGCTGTAGTGGCACTCCCAGCTGAGATTGTAGGTGCGGGCAAACTCAGCAAAGTCCTCTTCCAATTCCTTGCGGGTGGTCTTGAGGTCTGCCATGTCGAGTTCGATGCGCATGAAGTAGCGGCCTTCGATGTTGTCGGTATGCTGCTGACAATGCAGGATGTTGTAACTTCTGTTGTAGAACCAGGTCGAGGTAGCGCTGAGTATGCCCTTGCGGTCCTCGCACTGGATGAGGAAAATGATTTTGTTCTGATTGCTTGCCATCGATGATGCCCCTATTCCAGATTGGTGATTTCTACGGTATCTGTCTCTTCGCCCAGGACAATCTCTACCTTTCGCTTGGCTTCTTCCAAGGTTTTTTCCAGCTCCTTGGCCAAACGCATCCCTTCTTCAAAGAGTGCAAGACTCTGTTCAAGGGTGATGTCCGAAGCGTTGAGCTTCTGGGCTATCTCCTCAATCCTGGAGACATCGGTTTCAAAACTCATGGTTACTCCTCCACGACAGCCTTGCGGCTTCCATCGATGAATGTCAGAGAGAGCTTGGTGCCCTTCGGAGCTTGCTTGGCACTTCGTACCAACTGCTGCTCAGAATCCTGCACCACGCAATAGCCTCGCGCCAGTATAGCAAGGGGTGAGAGGGCTTGCAACTCTCTGTGGGCAGTATGCAGGCGTGAAGTTGTCATGGTGAGCAAGTGTTTCATGCTGGTGGCCAGATTTTGGCTTGCATTCGCCAAAAGGTACTCCTTGCTCCCAATGATCGCCTCCATCCGTCTCCCTCTGCTCACTTGGTCAAAGCCCCTCAATCGTTGTTGTGCAATAAGCAGTTTTGTCTGCATCGAGCGGGCCACTTGCTGCTTGAGTGCTTTTGCCTGCATCTGCAAATCCAGATATCCTTGGCTCACCAACTCAGCCGCCGCCGATGGGGTGGGAGCCCGTAGGTCTGCAACATAATCACTGAGCGCCCAGTCGATCTCGTGTCCTACTGCACTGATTACCGGGATGGAGGAGTCATGGATGGCCTCAATCACACACTCCTCTGAAAAGGGCAGGAGGTCCTCAAGTGATCCTCCTCCGCGCCCAACTATCAACACATCGCACAACAACAGTTCATTGGCTTGCCTGATCCTGTTGGCAATGGTTTGTGCTGCCGTGGTTCCCTGTACAACAGCAGGAAGCACCAGGATGTCGAGCATCGGTGCGCGACGTGCAGTGATGTTGAGGATGTCCTGCAGGGCGGCTCCGCCTGCACTGGTCACCACCCCTACGCGTTTGGGATAGCGAGGGATGGGGCTCTTGAGCTCGTTGGCAAAATATCCCTTGCTCTCATAGAGGCGCCTACGCATCTGTAGGAGAAGCAGCAGCTCGCCGAGACCGGCTTTCTCCATGGTATCGCATTTGATCTGATAGGTTCCCCTGGCACCATACACATCCAGGCTTCCGGTCACCACCACCTTATCCCCTTCAGCGGGAGTGAAGTCGACTTTCCAGGTAGAGCCTTTGAACATGACGGCGCTGATGGCACTGTTGCTGTCCTTGAGGGTGAAAAACCAGTGGCCGGCGGAGGTGGGGCGGAAGTTGGAGATTTCTCCACTTACCCTCAGTCCATAGAAGCCTTCCTCAAGGGTTTTCTTGATGAGGCTGGTCAACTCGGTGACCGTAAGTTCGGTATTCAGCAGTTCAGCCATTGCTCTCTTCCTTCTTCTGCTTACGTTTTGCAAGCATATGCATCTGGTTGAGAATGCCCATGAACGAGAGGATGGCGCCTAGTATGAAGAAGAGGACGAATCCGAGGTACCAGAATCGTGAGAGCAGACAGGCTATCAACATTGCACCGATGATGGCACTTTCGGTTGCCATATAGGATTCAAACCGGGTCAGGCAGAAGGCAAGGATGATCACGCCCAAGATGAAGCTGATGATTAGGCTGGCTTGCAGCGGAAGGAGCGTGAGTGTCAACAGGAAGAGCATGAGTGTC
>Ga0265295_1006479_pt1 | contig 14149 bp, 15 predicted proteins | sample Munlansysbiofilm_FD_192503 | JGI IMG/M metagenome (GOLD analysis project Ga0265295, IMG submission 192503) | Leachate microbial communities from a municipal landfill in Southern Ontario, Canada - Methane capture system biofilm | ecosystem: Engineered > Solid waste > Landfill > Unclassified ... | reverse complement strand
AAAGAAAACTGGGACAAACGACAAATTTTAATGCTAAAAACCTGCGAATTATTCGAGAAGAGAGTGTGACGAATCTTGTTCATGATGATAAAAAAGATGCAGAGCAACTCCCAAAAGTTTTTAACCGCAAAAGGCAATGAAATAATATCAAAGCGGCTTCTTCGCGTCCCTTATGGGACGAATGCTTAAAAGGGTTAATTTGAGATAATCATTTTTTTTATCGCTTCGTTTTTTTCTATATTGTGGAAAAGATATAACTATTTTATCCGAAAAATCTTTTTCATTAATATCAAAAACCAAGCCACCCAAAACATATGATTTTTCAATGAGCATTTTGTCATTGCTGTCATAAGCATTAAATCGCACTGATGTAGAAAAAGTATCAATATAATACTCATCAAATGTATATTCTTTATTGTAGTCGTTAAATGTCTTTAGATCATCTGCTAAAATTTTTTCGATTGTTCTAGGATCATCTTCTTTGGGCTGATAGGTCAAAGCCTTGCTTTCTAAAGCTTGAATGATAGAAGTTGCATCGATTGTTTTGACACTTTTTGCTTGTGATTCAAAAAAAGCTATTCTAGCCGTCTCTTTAGGTAAAAATATTGGTATGGAGCTTGTAATACTTCTTGGTATTTTTTCTTCCTCGTCCAATAGCTGCTTTAACTCTTTATCTATAATCTCAAAAACTTCTTTATATTGATAATCAAATGAGTATTTTTTACCATTAGTAAAATAAGAAAATTGCATTTGCGACAACAATGCACCTATTTTATTTTCTGCCTCTTTAAAAGTTTTATCTTTTTTCATGAAATCCCTTGACACTTTCTATTATAGTATGATATCCTATTATCACAATAAAAGTCAATAAAGGAATATCATGGCATTAATTAAATGTTCGGAATGTGGAAAAGAGATAAGCGATAAGGCAAGCCAGTGCATACATTGCGGATGTCCTGTTGCGCCAAAAAAGTTATCAAATATACCTAAGTGCGAGGTTAAAATAAGCGGTGAAGAGAAGTTAAATAAAAATACAGCTTATCTTTATGGTTTTTTTATGCTGTTTTCCTTGCTATTTGCTGTAATCAGTTTTGGTGCAAGTAAGCATGGAAACGGCATGGGAGCTGCGATTTTATTTATAATATCTGCTATTTTTTTGCATAAAGGATATAAATCTCAAATGGAAAAATATAAATCTTCAGAAAAGATATATGAATTTTTTAAATCCAGATATCCAATATATAAAGAATTCACTCCAAATATGGAAAATCTTGGTCTTATCACAGAAACTTCAAGCAGCAACGATGAGGCGATGTTTAATATATTTATGCAAGCATATAAAAAAGATGCAGATGGAATTGTTTTTAATAGCAATACAACTTCAACTCATGTATCAGGTGGCGGCAGTTATGCAAAGGGAAGAAGTTCCAGTGTAAGCAGTCATGTTTCTCATAATGCTATGGCAACAATTATCAAATTCAAGGAGTAGACAATGAAAACAAAAATACTAATAATCGGAACATTGATGGCAACTTTATCTTTTGGAGCTGGGTTTGATTGCAAAAAAGCTTCGACATTAACAGAAAAAGCTATATGCTCGAATAAAAAATTGAGCGCTCTAGATAGTATGGTTGCTAATCAATACAAAAAAGCAATGAATTCTTTGAAGGGTTCTGATGAGAGCACCGGAATGTGCAGACAATGCGTATATAATAATAGCGGGAAATTAAAAGGCTGCGAAGATGTTTGCAACGATGCAAGAGATGGATTAAAAGACAATCAAAAAGAGTGGATTAAAAATAGAGACAAGTGCGTGGCAAATGTGGATTGTATTCAAAAGTTTATGATTAAAAGAATTGAATTCTTAAAAGAGCCATCTGACTTTATGTAATACTTTTCAATGCCTCAAACTACTGGCAAAATAATAAAAATATTGCAAATTTTACAAAACCAACTAAAGGACATCGAAAATGAAATCAAAAAAAGTAAATATCAGAAATGCAAATCCAATTACCGATACAGGATTTATACTAAAACACGGACAGAAAAAAACCAGACTTCGAGAAATGGTAGAAAATGGTATAGTAGACGGAGATGAGTTTTATAGTTTGATAGCCGAACTGATCTATGAAGCGATATCTTTAGAGGAATTAAATGACATATTGACAAAAGCTGAAAATCGTCATTCATATGACTATGAGCAAGGCAATGCCGCTAAAGCGTTTTATATTAATACCCTCAAAAAAGTAATTGATGTGGATAGGGTTATCGAGAAGCTTCATCAAATAGAAATTGGAGATAATGCAAAGTCAGTCAGTCAATTTTGTAATAATTGAAAATTTGTATAATCAATAAAAAGGAGAGTAGATGACAAAGATACAAGATCTGATTGATTTTGGAATCCCAAGAGCTTGTTTTTGTAGAACAAGCTTGGATGTAGAGACAGAAGATGATATTCTGATTATAGTCGGACTTACAAATGGCTATGATAAAAGCATTCTTGACAAATTTATAGATTTTTTTGGTAAGCAAAAAATAATCGATAGTTTAAATAAATATAGAGATAGGTTGTCAAATCCGTTTTATACCAGTCTAATAAAGGCATTAAATGAAAACAATAAACAATGAAACACTAGAGCTTTTAAGAACATTGTCACAAGAAGATATATTTATTACAAATAAAGCAAAATCAATTAAAGGACATTGAAAATGAAATTAAAAAGAGTAAATATCAGAAATGCAAATCCAATTACAGATACCGGATTTATACTAAAACACGGACAGAAAAAAGCTAGACTTCGAGAAATGGTAGAAAATGGCACAGTAGATGGAGATAAGTTTTATGATTTGATAGCCGAACTGATCTATGAAGCGATATCTTTTGAGGAGTTGTATGACATAGTGACAAAAGCTGAAAATCGTCATTCATATGAGTATGAGCAAGGCAATGCCGCTAAAGCGTTTTATATTGATGCCCTCAAAAAGGTAATTGATGTGGACAGTGTAATTTTAAAGCTTGAAGAGAAAGAAAAAAGAGAAAAGGTTTTTGTTTAAATGTCACTAATGAAAAAATCAAATATATATTTTTGTGGCGATACTCATGGCAGTATCGATTTGGCAAAGTTAGAGAATTTTTTTGATGACCATAAGGATAAAATATCCAAAAATGACTTCATGATACAGCTTGGAGATTTTGGTTTTATTTGGAAATCTTTGGATGATGAAAAACAGAGAGTAAGTTTGGAGTATTTAGCATCTCAGGATATCACCTTTTGTGTAGTTTTGGGCAATCATGAAAATTATAATGAGATAGAAAAGTTACCTAAAATCGAAAAATTTGGTGGTAAGGTAAGAGTTTTAAAACTTGCAGCCGGTGAGTTATACTTTTTTGAGAGAGGCGAGATATACGATATAGCAGACCAAAAGATATTTGCTTTTGGCGGAGCTTTGAGTATAGATAAGAAATATAGGGTTTTAAACCAAAGCTACTGGAAGCAGGAACTGCCAACTCAGATGGAATATGATAATGCACTAAATAATTTAGAAAAGCATAACTTTCAAGTGGATATCGTAGTGAGCCATACTTGTCCGCGAGTTTTGATCGGCAACTTGGGGTTTGTCGATGCAAAGATAAATGATCCTGTAACTGGTTTTTTTGATCATCTTTTGATAGATAAAAAAATACAATTTAATGAGTGGAGATTTGGTCATTTTCATGTAGATAGACATTTTAGATATGAAGATAAAATGTTTCAATGTCATTATGAAGATATCACCGAGACATTTAGTGAAGATATGCTAGTGAAAATCGATACAAAAACATATTTTGGTTTATCTGTATACGACTACAAGGGTGTGCTAGGAGTTTTAATGTCAGATATAAAAACTTTACCATTTTTTGAGTATTGGCAACAATCAAGCTTGGGTAGCACTTGTATGCAAATTCAAAATGGCGTTGAGACAGATACCCTTGTGTATCTGTATGATTGGGTAAATTTTAGTAAGCTTTTTATATTGATGCCCTCAAAAAGGTAATTGATGTGGACAGAGTAATTTTAAAGCTTGAAGAGAAAGAAAAAAAAGAAGAAGCTATAGTTTGAAATAGTCATCGATCTTGACAGCTTAGAGACAGTGCAGGCGGAAGCTGATAGAAGAGATATATCTTTAATATATGCGATAGATATACAGTGCATATAAGCAATAAACAGCTAAAATAAACATACAAAATATTTGATATTAAACGAAGTGGGCTGTATGGGTGAAGAGCAAAAGAAATTATTAGAGATTCAACTTTGGAATATCGCAAATGCACTGCGTGGTAAGATGGATGCCGATGAGTTTAGGGACTATATACTTGGATTTATCTTTTATAAGTATCTATCCGAAAAGATGGAAGATTATGGCGATAGACTTCTGAAAGAGGATAATGTCACATATCTGGAACTTGCCCAATCTCCAAACGAAGAAGAGTATCTTGAAGCTATCAAAGAAGAAGCGATCGAGAAGCTCGGATATTTTCTAAGACCTGAAGAGCTTTTTAGTCAAGTTGCTGCGCGAGGAAACAGCGAAAAAAACAACTTTATCCTTGAAGACCTAACAGCAATTCTTAGAAATATAGAACAAACTACTATGGGACATGAGAGCGAAGATGATTTTATACATCTTTTTGAAGATCTCGACCTGACTTCTACCAAACTCGGACGAACAGAACAAGCCAAAAATGCACTTATCGCAAAAGTATTGAGTCATCTTGACGCTATCAACTTTGAACTTAAAAATCATGATAGAGATGTGCTTGGTGATGCCTATGAGTATCTAATAGGACAATTTGCAGCAGGAGCAGGAAAAAAAGCAGGTGAGTTTTACACACCACAGCAAGTATCAAAGATATTAGCCAAAATAGTCACGAATGGCAAAACTAAACTCAAATCAGTTTATGACCCCACTTGCGGAAGTGGCTCATTGCTCCTAAGGGTTGCCAAAGAGGTCGAAGAGATATCAAACTTTTATGGTCAAGAGTTAAATAGAACTACATACAATCTTGCTCGCATGAATATGATCATGCATGATGTGGATTATAGAAAGTTTGACATCAAGCAAGAAGATACACTCGAACACCCACAGCATTTAGAACAAAGATTTGAAGCTATCGTGGCAAATCCTCCGTTTTCTGCTCAATGGAGTGCAAATCCACTATTTATGAATGATGATAGATTCAGCCAGTATGGCAGGCTCGCACCATCAAGCAAAGCAGATTTTGCATTTGTACAACACATGATACATCATCTTGATGATAATGGAACTATGGCTATAGTATTGCCTCACGGTGTTTTATTTAGAGGTGGTAGTGAGGGTCATATAAGAGAATATCTCATCAAGGATAGAAACTATCTCGATGCAGTTATCGGTTTACCTGCAAATATATTTTATGGGACAAGTATCCCTACTTGTATATTGGTATTTAAAAAATGCCGTGAAGATAGTGGCAATGTTCTTTTTATCGATGCTTCAAATGATTTTGAAAAGGTAAAAAATCAAAATGTACTCAGAGATGAAGATATAGAAAACATCATAGACACATACATAAACAGAGAGACAAAAGAGAAATACTCATATCTAGCAACTCTCAAAGAGATAGAGGGCAATGACTACAATCTAAATATTCCAAGATATGTAGATACTTTTGAGAAAGAAGAAAGTATTGATCTCGAAAATGTTTCAAATGAATTAAAAGCTCTTGAGCTTGATATGAAAGCAACAGATGAGCTTATCGCTTCATTTTGTAAAGAGCTTGGCATAAGCTCACCATTTGGGGGCATAAAATGAGCATAAAATCATATACAAACCAATCAATATCTGCAAAAAAACATTCAAAAGTATTCAAAAGCGTTCAAAGTCTTGACTTTTTTGGTGCACCATGCTATAATTCTACCAACATACTTCCTCCACCTCTTTGCAATGTGCCAACGAGGGAGTGCTTCTTATGATCTCCCAAAATTTCACAAAATCTCATCTTAGTTATGATGAACAAATAGCACTTTTAGAGTCTCGTGGACTTATAGTCGGCGACAAAATGTTTGCTAGAAAAAAATTAGAACATATTAGCTATTATAGATTAAGCGCATATTATTTTCCCTTTCAGGATGAGAAAGACAAGTTTAGGCATGATACGCACTTTAAAGAAGTATTGCGTCTTTATTATTTTGACAAAGCGTTACGCAAGATCATCTTTGACGCGATAGAGACTATCGAGGTCAATATCCGTGCCAATGTCGTCTATCATCTTTCCAAAGCAACTGAGGCATTTGGATATATGGAGAAAGGAAATCTCAATATATCCTATGTGGACTATATCAATCTGATGCAGACCATTCAGAGAGAAACACAGCGTTCCCAAGAGGCATTTGTCACTCATTTTAAAGAAAAATATCATTCTGGCATATTACCCATCTGGATGGTAGTAGAAATCATCTCATTTGCAACGCTCTCAAAATTTTTTAAAGCATTGAAACCTGAACATGAAACGCTCACATCAAAGTTCGATATCCCGCCTAAAGTACTTAAAAACTGGCTACATTTTATCAACCATATACGCAATATCTGCGCTCATCATGGACGATTATGGAACAAACAGTTTGCGATCAAGGCGCTAATACCTAAGAAGATTACAAAGTTTGACGGCGTAAGAAATGATAAGATATTTATGCTGATTATGATACTTCAGCATATGTTTAAGGGGTTGGATACAGCAGATGGTTTTAAGGACAAGATTAGGGCATTATTGGCAGAGTATCCTGAGATTAAAATATCTGATATGGGATTTCCGATAGATTGGGAGAGTAGATTGTGATGAGTAGAGTGCCAAAACTAAGATTTCCAGAGTTTAATGAGGAGTGGGAAGAGAAAAAATTATCAGAAGTTACAAAAATTAATCAAGGTTTGCAAATCCCAATTTCTGACAGATATATTGAGCAAGTTGAAAATAGTTTTTTTTATATTACGAATGAATTTCTAAAAGAAAATTCTCAAAAAAAATATTTTATTAAAAATCCATCGCAATCTGTATTATGTGATGAAAATGATATTTTAATGACAAGAACTGGTAATACAGGACAAGTTGTAACAAATGTTAATGGTGCTTTTCACAATAATTTTTTTAAAATTAAATATGATGATTGTATAAGTAAGAATTATTTAGTTTATTTTCTTAGATCAACTAAAACACAAAATAAAATATTAAGTTTAGCTGGAACTTCAACTATTCCTGATTTGAATCATGGAGATTTTTATAAAATAAAAATTCCTTTACCTCTAAAACAAGAACAAGAAAAAATAGCTTTTTTTTTAACTTCTGTTGATACAAAAATAGAACAACTTACAAAAAAAGAAGCATTGCTCCAAGAGTATAAAAAAGGAGTAATGACTAAAATCTTTTCTCAAGAGATACGCTTTAAAGCTGATGATGGAAGTGAATTTCCTGAGTGGGAAGAAAACTTATTGGGCGATGTTTTAGAGTATATACAACCAACAAAATATTTAGTTAAAGATACAGAATATGATAATTCTTATAACATTCCAGTTTTAACAGCTGGAAAGACTTTTATTTTAGGATATACAAATGAAACTGATGGAATATTTGAAAATAATCTTCCAGTAATTATTTTTGATGATTTTACAACTGCAAATAAATTTGTTGATTTTCCATTCAAAGCTAAATCATCAGCTATGAGAATATTAACTCCTAAAAATAACAATAATATTAAATTTATTTATGAGGCTATGCAAATGATTAAATATGAAGTTGGTGGACATGAAAGACATTGGATTTCAAAATTTACATTCTTAAATATTTTTATGCCTTGTATTCAAGAACAAACAAAAATAGCAAACTTCTTATCATCTATTGATAAAAAAATAGAGCTAATTAGCAAAGAGATAGAAAAAGCAAAAGAGTTCAAAAAAGGTCTGCTCCAGCAGATGTTTGTGTGAGGAGGCATTAATGGCACTTTTTGATTATAACACTTTAATCCAAGACTTTAACTATTATAAGAGTTATGATTATATGGTTGAAGGTCAACGGTTTGTTAAAGCTGAATCTATACAGATTAATGATACTGACCAGTTTGATATCTTCCTGTCTCATAGTTATGCTGACAGGAAAATTATCCCAAGCATTAAAGAAGTGCTTGAAGGGATGGGCTTCAAGGTTTATGTTGACTGGATAAATGATAAATTACTGAGTCGTGAGAATGTTTCTAAAACGACAGCAGAAATTTTACAAAAAAGAATGCAGCAATCTAAATCTCTTTTCTTTGCAACATCTGAAAACTCTCCGTCATCCAAGTGGATGCCATGGGAGTTAGGATATTTTGATGGAAAAAAAGACAAGCGTGTCGCAATCCTTCCAATCAAAACAGAGAATAATGACTTTAAAGAGGATTTTGAAGGGCAGGAGTATCTTGGACTGTATTATTACGTTACAATTGATGATGCATCTAAATTACTAGAAAGCCATATTTGGGCAATGGAAAAGAATGCATTCAATAAAATGTATGAAGAAATGAAAAAAAAGAAAAGTCTTTATATTCACAAAGATAGTAGTACATATACGAGTTTCTATGATTGGGTTAGTGGAGAAAAACCTATGAAAAAAGATGAAAAAATTCTTCATGAATTTAATAAAATATTAAAGGAGACAAGTAATGGGAAATGATCTATATAAAAATGAAAAAATCTTAATTGAAGAGATTAAAATTATTCAAGATATTATTAAACGAATGGCAGATAACTCTTTTAAAATAAAAGCGTGGGCTATTACGTTGATAGTGGCTACTTTGCTAATTAAGAGCCACATAAATAATACGATAATTGCTGTTTTGCCTCTTGTGACATTTTGGTTTTTGGATGCATACTATCTTCAGCAAGAAAAAATATTCCGAAAAATGTACGACTCAAAGGTCAAGAATAAGTCAAACAATAACTCTGCTATGTTTCAAATAAATACTTCACCATATAAAAAACTTGTACCCAATGTCTTTTGTATTATGGTTTGGAACAAGAGCGTCACACCACTGTACTTGACAATCCTTTTTCTACTTGTGGTGCTAATGAGTAGTAAAACTATTGGTGAACTTATGCTGTGTTTAAAATCTTGTATAGGGGGATAAAATGGCAAAGAGACAAGTCTTTTACAGTTTTCATTATCAAAATGATGTAATGAGGGTTCAGCAAGTAAGAAATATTGGAGTTATTGAAGGTAACCCTGCCGCTACTCCAAATGCATGGGAAGTTGTGAAACACGGTGGAGATGCAGCAATAAAAAGATGGATTGATGACAATATGCGATACCATTCTTGTGTGATTGTGCTTGTTGGCTCTCAAACTGCAAATAGAAAGTGGATAAATTATGAAATTGAAAAAGCTTGGAATGAAGGCAAAGGTGTAGTTGGAATTCATATCCATAACTTACGTTGTCCTAGAAATGGCTTGAATACCAAAGGTCGAAATCCATTTGAAGTGTTTGATTTTGGAAATACAAATATGTCACATATAGTTAAATGCTACAATCCTTCAATTTATGATACATATAATGATATTGCAAAAAATATAAATGGGTGGATTGAAGAAGCAATTGCAATTAGACAAAGGTATTAAGGCTTATGACAACACAACCAGAATCAATTCTTGAAGCCAATCTTATCAAACAACTCAGCGAAACACTTGGTTATGAAAAAGTTCTCATAAAAGACGAAGAGGACTTAAAAGCCAATCTAAAAAGACAGCTTGAAAAGCACAATAAAACTACTATAAGTCCAACTGAATTTAACAAGATACTAAATCATCTAAACAAGGGTAATGTTTTTGAAAAAGCAAAGATTTTAAGAGATAAATTTGCATTGCCAAAAGATGAAGGCACAACTAGCTATATAGAGTTTCTCGATAGCCAAAACTGGTGTCAAAATCTCTTTCAAGTAACACAGCAGGTCACAATAGACGGAGCATATAAAAACAGATACGATGTAACAATACTCATAAATGGTTTGCCACTTGTTCAAGTGGAGTTAAAAAGAAGAGGACTAGAGCTAAAAGAAGCATTTAACCAAATCAATCGTTATCATAGACATTCATATAGTTATAATAGTGCATTGTTTAACTATGTGCAGATATTTGTTATAAGTAATGGAGTAAATACAAAGTATTATGCTAATAACCGCAAACAATCATTTAAACAAACATTTTACTGGGCAGACAAAGACAATAAAAACATAACCAACATAGACGAGTTTGCTTTCTCTTTTTTGGAGAGATGTCATATATCTAAGATGATATGCAAATACATAGTTTTAGCAGAAGTGCCGAAGATACTAATGGTGCTAAGACCTTATCAATTCTTTGCGGTTGAAGCGATAATTGACAGGGTGCAAAACACAAACAAAAATGGATATATATGGCACACCACAGGAAGCGGAAAAACGCTCACATCTTTTAAAGCATCACAAATATTGACAAAACTTCCAAATGTAAAAAAAGTCGTTTTCGTAGTAGATAGAAAAGATCTAGATTTCCAAACTACAAAAGAGTTCAATAGTTTTAGTGATGGCAGCGTGGATGGCACGGATAACACCAAAATACTTGTAAATCAGTTTTTAGGGAAATATAAAAACAAAAAAGGTGAGCTAAAAAATAGCGACCTTATCATCACAACTATTCAAAAACTAAATACCGCTATCGGTAAGCAGAGATATCTCAAAGATATGGAGAGCATAAAGGATGAACATATAGTATTTATCTTTGACGAGTGCCATAGAAGTCAGTTTGGTGAAACGCACCTAAATATCACTAAATTTTTTACAAATGCTCAGCTCATTGGATTTACAGGCACCCCAATATTTCCTGAAAATGCTGTTGGCAATAAATTGGGAAAAAGAACAACGGCAGAGCTTTTTGATGAGATGCTTCATAAATATGTCATCACTGATGCGATTAGTGATGATAATGTATTGAAATTTAGTGTTGAATATGTAGGGCGATACAAAGAAAAAGAAGGAAGTTCTACAAACATAGATATAGAAGTAGAAGATATTGATACCAAAGAACTTTTAGAGAGTGATGAACGTGTAGGCAAAATAGCTGATTATATCTTGGCAAATCACAATAGAAAAACACACTCTAGAGAGTTTAATGCCATGATGTGCGTGGGCAGTGTGGATATGCTAGTTAAGTATTATAAAGCATTTAAAGCAAGAGAACACAATCTAAAAATAGCAACGATTTTTTCATATAGCGTAAACGAGGATGATAAAGATGCAAATGGTATCTATGCCATAGATGAAAATGAAGGTGCTTTTGTAGATGAGGAGCATATCAATAAACACTCAAGAGATAAGCTTGAGGAGTTTATAGAAGATTATAACAAGATGTTTGGTACTAGATTTACCACAAAAGATTCTCAAAGTTTTTATAACTATTACAATGAATTATCAAAAAGAGTAAAAAACAAAGAGATAGATATCTTGCTAGTTGTAAATATGTTTTTAACAGGTTTTGATAGTCCGCAACTAAATACCCTCTATGTGGATAAAAATCTAAGATATCATGGATTGGTTCAAGCATTTAGCAGAACAAACAGAATACTAAATGAGCAAAAATCTCAAGGCAATATCGTATGCTTTAGAAACCTAAAGAAAAATACAGATGATGCGATAGCACTTTTTTCAAACAAAGATGCAAAAGATATCATACTAATGAAGCCTTATGAGGAATATGTTAAACAATTTAATGACGCATTTTTGGAGCTTATAAAAATCGCTCCAAGCGTAAATAGCGTGAATGATATCATAGACGAAGATGTGCAGCTAGAATTTATAAAAGCTTTTAGAGCGTTGATGAGATTGCTTAATATCTTAAAAGGTTTTAGCGATTTTAAATGGTCGGATCTATCTATGAGTGAGCAGATGTTTGAAGATTATAAGTCTAAATATCTAGATCTGTATGAGAAGATAAAAACAGACAAAACAAGCGAAAAAGTTTCTATTCTTGAGGATGTGGACTTTGAGCTTGAGCTTATTGCCAAAGATGAGATAAATGTATCATACATATTAAAATTATTGGCTAGATACAAAGAGCTAAAAGAGAGCGATAGAAGTGTCTTTAGGGATAATATCATCAATATTCTAAACTCCAACCCTCAGCTTAGAAGCAAACGAGAGTTGATAGAAAAATTCATAAATGAAAATTTGGTCAACATTGATGCCCAAAATATAGAAGAAGAGTTTGAGAAATTTTGGGACGAAGAGAGAATAAAAGAGTTTGATAAAATCTGCGAAGAAGAAAATCTCATCAAAGATGAAGTAAAAAATCTGATAGATACATACCTTTATGATGAGAGAGTGCCTCTAAGTGATGACATAGTCAAAACATTGCAGGTTAAACCGAAGTTGCTTGAAAGAAAAAAAATTGCAACAAGGGTGCTTGATAGACTGATGGCATTTGTAGAGAAGTTTTATAGTTTTTAAGACTATCTGTGTTTAATCTCATCAAGATAACCGCTCCACCATTCCAAAAGAGGCTTGATTTGAGATGTATAATCAGCTTTATGCATATAAGCCCTATTTGAGATATTTCCCTCTTGGTGGTCTAGTACCCTCTCTTTAACCTCAAAGGTGGCTTTATGGCTATCTTGATGAGTTTCTACGAGACTTCTGAATGTTCCTCTAAAGCTATGAAGTGTCTGTTTTTTACCATTTGGTTCATCATCAAAGCCCATGATCTTTAAAGCTTTGTTTGGAGTTTCTTTGTTTATGTGTCTGCTTGGATTGGTTGGGCTTGGGAAAACCCATAAAGTGTTGTTGGTATATGCTTGGGTATCTTGAAGTATTTTGATGATTTGATTTGTCAGAGGCAATTCAAATGGCGGTAGATTTTCATCTTTGATTTTCATATCATTTCTTGGAATCGTTAAAAGTCTTTTTTCAAAGTCGATATACTCCCATTTGAGTTTGCAAAGATTGTCTGCTCTTAGTGGTACATGAGATACAAATTTGAGTAATTGTTTGATCGTTGTGTTGTGCTGATAATTATCTATACAAACCAAAAGTTCTTTTAGTATATTTTCATCAGTGATCTTAGGTATATGCTTGACCGGATTTTGTTTAAATGTATCTTTTTTGCTTATGTTGGCTATGATGTTGTTTTCTACCAAATCTTTACTAATAGCATAAAGCCATATGCCTTTGCAGTCAGATAGTATCCTATCAACAGTGTCTTTAGTTTCATTGTCGGTTATTTTTAAGACCTCTACTAGATCTTTACGACTTATCTCATCAATCGGCGTCGAAGAGGTTATAAATCCCCTATCGTTATATTTGGCAAAATGCGGTAACAATCTTTTCTCCAACATCTGAGTTTTCTTTTTGATCGTTATATCTCTCAGATGACCGCTTTTATTTTGTAGCCATTCATAGATAACTTTATGAATCTGAGCTTCATCTTTGAACTTTTTTTCTTCAAGTTTGATTTTTCTTGATTCTTTGGCTTCTTTTTTGATATCGCTCGGATTGACATTGTCTCTTATGAGCCTTTTGTATTCCAAAGTTTTAGATCTTGCTTCTGCAAGAGTGGTTATTGGATAAGTACCCAAAGATATAGTTTTTCTAACAGAGTTAAAAACATAATCTAACCGCCACCATTTGCTACCATTTGGTGTTACTATCATATATAGCCCGTTGCTATCGGTGAGTTTATAATTTTTATCTTTCGGTTTTGCTTTGCTAATTTGTACATCGGTTAGGGGGATGACTCTCTTTGGCATACATATCCTTTATTTTTTACGGTAACTTTTAGTAAAAAATTTATCGAACTGCTAAAAAATGGAAAGTTACTGTAAAAGTTACTGTAAAAAATTTTAGCTTATAAAAATTAACATAAACCTTAATTGGACTATAAAAATAGTTAAAACATCGATATATAGGGCTTTAGTGGGGTTTAGGTTAGATTAAGTTGGACTGTATTGGATTGTAAAAAATGTGTAGGTGGCGGACAGTGAGGGATTCGAACCCTCGGTACAGTTTCCCGTACGCATCCTTAGCAGGGATGTGGTTTCAGCCAACTCACCCAACTGTCCGTGTTTTTGTGGATGTGATTATACTTG
>Ga0265295_1006478_pt1 | contig 14152 bp, 6 predicted proteins | sample Munlansysbiofilm_FD_192503 | JGI IMG/M metagenome (GOLD analysis project Ga0265295, IMG submission 192503) | Leachate microbial communities from a municipal landfill in Southern Ontario, Canada - Methane capture system biofilm | ecosystem: Engineered > Solid waste > Landfill > Unclassified ... | reverse complement strand
CAGAAGTTCATACGACACACCCGGTTCAGAATCCGTGAGGGTAATTACAGCACCGGGGCTGTTTTCACAGAAAAACTCCGGCCCAGTGATATCAAATACAGTCGGTGCTGGCACCTCAATAATCAAGCAGTAACCATTCATATTAGAGATTCCACAAAACGAAGAGGCCTGAACACTATAATTTCCTGGCACATCCCAATAATTATAACTCAGGGGATTTCCGGTTCCCATGCGGGATTCCAGGTAGTCCCCGTTTCGGAATAAATCGTACCATACCATGCTTTCCGTACCACTAAGGATTATTTCTATGCCTTCGGTACCCGAGCAGAAAGTACCCCCCGGACTAAGGTCAAAAACCTCCGGAAGAGAACTCAAAATAATATTTTTCGTCGTATCGTTATCACAGAGTCCATCACTAAAATAATAGGTCACTGCGTAGGCCCCAACCTCCATCAGAGAGGGATAAAGAGTAGCCGTACCATTCCCATGATCGTCGAGACATTCACCGCAATCCGGATCAATTGAATAGCTTCCCTGTTCACGGTTTGACACCAGTTCCTTAGGACTGTCAGTAATACATGCATTGGCCGGAAGTCCGCTAAATTCAACGTAAGGGGCATCGGTAACCACATAAAAATTAAAAGCCTCCAGGTTCGCATAATTCGTACATAAATCAGCCACAGGGCCATTAATAACGAGGCTATGCATTCCGGTTTCAATAATCGGGGTCGATGGATCCAGAATCAGTTTAAAATTCATTTCCTGTGTGCCACCGTTTTCACAAGCATCACCAACCACATCGATCACGGTGAGTGAATTGCCTGTGGGGTCGATAATTTCAAAATCAGAAGGGTTAACCGTAGAACAAAGTACGAATTCAGAAAAGGAAAAATTCATTTCCGTTTCTCCGCTACATCCGAACGTTTCCTGCACCCAATTAATATAAGGCTTGACATCGTCGTAAATGTTAGCGGTAGAACCTTCAAAATTCAGCGTATACCCCTCGTTGGACTGTGTCCAGTTGCTGATACAAATCACGTAGGTTTCACCGGCCTGAACCGGAATATCGGCGCACCATTTATTGGTATTTCCACCGTTCTCACAGGAAGAAGTGCCACCCATAGCGGTCCAGGCACCGGTATTTCCATGGTATCCTGCACCTCCGGCCGCATTACAGGCCACCTGAATGGAGGGATTGCCATAAATATCGCCACACTCGGCATCGGTCAGATTATAAACACCCCAGTCATAATCGTCATTTACCATAATCGGATCGATTTCAAAACTCATCATACCGGCGGTTTGCACTGTAACAATATACCATACGGAATTCTTTTCCCCATCCATACAATTATTAGGACAGGTACCGGTGCCGGGAATTTCATTATAGGTACCGTATCCGGAATATACACTAGTTTGGGTATAGGTTTCCTGACAAACCGGAATGGCCCCAAGACAATCCTGAATAGTGGGTGCCTGAGCCATCAGCATGGCGGGTGCACCTATAGTAAAGAGGATAAAAAAAACGGAAAAGCGAAAACGTATCATGGTTTATGAAATTTATTCTGTTAACACCAACTAAAACATCCCAAATTAGCACTTTTTAATAAAAAATGCAAATTCCTAAATCACAATAAACAAATTTTGTATGTAATAATCTGTTATTCAGTAGTATATTCGGTATAGTTAGCGTAACAGTGTGATGCTCCCCGTATAATGCTCAGTAGAAAACTGTCCTTTTTCCTTTTCAACATCAAACTTCACAATCCAGATGTAAGAACCCGCTGGTTGCAGCGCACCCGCTTTGGTACCATCCCATCCAAAATTATTTCCTGCCTCACCTAACACTGCCACCACAGGAGATTCATACATCAACTGCCCCATACGATTATATACAAACATTCGGATATTGAATAATCCGCTGTTGGCACCGGTAGGTCGAAAAACATCATTTACCCCATCTCCATTAGGAGAGAAGGCATTGGGAAAATATATGTTTGCAGGAAAAATACTGACCGTTTTTTTATTTTGACATCCAATACTGTCGGTAACGACAACAGAATAGATTCCGGGCTCATCGGCCAAAAAAAGGTTCTGGGTTGAGCCATCATTCCATAAATAGCTCAGGTATCCTTCGTCCACTTCCAGTGGCGCTAAAGCCCCCGGAAAAAGGTAAATGGTATCTGCTCCAAAATCAATCACTGGCAACGGATTTACAACTACCGGATGGGTATACGAATAATTCCGTCCATTAAAAGAAACTGTAACACTGACATCATACGTTCCCGGAGCAGTAAAGACATGGGTAGGAGACCAATCCGAAGCACTATTGAAAGTGCCTGATTCCGGATCATCAAAATCCCAGCTAAAGGTGTCAATATTTTCTTTGTTGGTAACAGAAAAACGCACAAGGTTATTATAACAAATGCTATCGTAAGTAAAAAATGGGATTTTAAGGTAACTCGTAACGAAATTGGGCAATCCGGCGAGGAGCTTTTTCCCGCCAAGATCGATTCCTTCGTTTGGTGTATTATTAATAAGGTTAAAATTACATTGGAGGCCGGGCCGGGAAGGGTTATGAATAATGGAAAGGTACTCAAATGGATCAGTAGCACTCACATACTGGGCACAGTAAATTTTACGGTCGGGGCCCAGCTGCAACGAGGCATACGCCCAATCGGTAGTACGGGTAATTTCAACCGGCGTATCCAGTGGCCGTTGATGGGTAAGGTCGAACTGAAATAAAACAGATGGCTCAGAAGAACCAAATTGAGGACTGGTGGAGAGATATAAAAACCGGGATTCCGCATCAAACTCCACCCCATAGGCATTGGGAAAATTAGCAGAGGCCAGGAGGTTTATTTCTCCCGTCTGGTCATTAAAAGAGAAAAGCTCTACGATGCCTTCCCACTGTGCGCATGCCAGATAGCGGCCATCGGGTGATGCCTTCAGGTATCCCTGTCGGCTATATTGCGACACATGATCAGACCCCACCTTGATAATTTTCGGATTATCCTTATGAAGTCCCTGATCAGCCGTTACAGGATATACATAGAAGTCATTATTACCCCATTCATGGGTTATAACCCAATAATCAGTTCCATTGGCATGTTTTACAGCTGTAATTTTTTCCGGAGTTTTTTCAATCAAAGGAACATTCTTTTCGACCACCTGGCCTAACCCGCCATTAGAATTCATATCTACACGTGAATAGGTTAACCCCTTATCCAGTGGCGAACTATCATAAATTTTATCGACAGCAAACACATAAAACGAATTTTGACTCCCTGGGTGTGGAACAATAATTGAAGATTGTGTACAACCCAAATCACCCAATAACCCATCGCCATTCATCATCACCGTTTTATTGCCACTCCAGATTTTCATTCCATCGGAAAAAAGCTTCAAATCGCCATTTTCATCACTGTAGCAAGAGGTACTAAAAGCATACATTACCGGAGTATTATATAGTACTTCAGGAGGTGTTGTTGAGAAATCCAGGCCCGTATTATTGGCAAAAATCCAGACATTGGCTTCATTCTGACTAAAAGAAAAGCAAGAGATCAGGAACAAAAGCAGGGTGATGAATAATGACTTCATTTATGAGTTGTTGTTTATTTAGTAGCTGTTTTTATTACTTTTTGAGCATGGGTTTGATTTCCGGAGGTAAATGTAATCACATATAGGCCGGAAGGTAAATCCTCAAAATCAATTATTTGTTCGTATTCCTGTTGGTATTTGGGCAGTGTGGCATTAAAAATTTGCTGCTGCCCCGAAACATCGGTGATTGCCACTTTGGTTTCGCGGGTTATACCTTTAACAGAAAGCCGAAGCTGCCCTTGCACCGGATTGGGTGCGATGGCGACTTCAAGGCTTTGACCATTGAGTTCCTCAATGGAATAGGTGCACATAGAAAAGGAATAGATGATGGAAACCGTACTTTGGAAAGCACATTCCGTATCCTTATTAGTAATTAAAACCGAATAATCCTGTTGTTCATAACCAATACCGGTTGATCCCACCTGAATCCTCTGTGTAGTGGCACCATTACTCCATAAATACTCAGCACCCGGATTACCTGCATCCAGATAAACAGAATCAAAAATACAAATAGCCACCACTCCGGGCTCAACAAGGGAGTCAAAAGCAGCCGTAAGGTCGGTCACAGGGAGCGGATGAATCTGAAGATCCAACGACCCTTCGGTGGTATTAAACTCATCCGAAACCGTGACTGAATAAGTAAAGTCACCGGTTTGATCCAGTGTAATTACTGGCTCTGCTTCTTGTGAGGTCCAGGTACCGGGAGAAACACTCCAGTTGTATGCATAATTGCCACCGCCGCCGCCGGCACCGGGATGAAGGGTAATAACATCATGGTGACATAATTTTTCCTCTGCGATCCAAGGGGCGGCAACCAATGGGCCACCTGTTACAGAAACGATAACATTATCGGCAGTACTGCAACCAAATTCATTGGTAACCGAAACCGTAAACACTGTTTGTGTGGTTAAATTAACCGTGAAAGGCGTTTGTGAATAGGGATTATCCTCAATCATTTCATCGGGTGACCAAAAGAAGCTAAAGTTACTCCCTCCACCTGAGGTCGTACATTCCAGTTGGGTTTTGTATCCATAATCGACGGAAAAATCGTCGCCTGCCGAAATCACAGGATTCGGGTTTACAGGCACAAATACATTGCCGATTGAAGGATTATATCCATCGTCGACCGTTACCGTAAAAGTTGTGGATTGTGTAAGAGATTCCACCGCCGGGTCAGCAATAAAAAATTCATGTCCCTGGTCGGAAGTCCAGTGATACGAATAATTTCCGGTTCCGCCGAAAGCATTGGCATTCAATTGCACGTTGCTGCCGTAACAGGCCTGGGAAGGGCTGGCATCGGGCGTAGTACTCAACGGGTATCCGTCCAATGCAATTTGTACCTCAGAAGTACCCGTGCAGCCGGAAATCTGATCGGTAACAGTAAGCAGAAAATAGGTATCTTCATACAGGTTTGTAGTGATTGTTTCCGGGTCGGAGGGATCAACCACTTTATCTTCCGGTTGCCATTGGTAAGTATATTCACCACTACCCCCAGAAACTGACCCCTCCAGTAACGTTGATGTTCCATAGGTAATTTCCTGGTCTGCGCCGGCATCGACATCCACACGTTGTGCAATGCTCACCGTCTGAACATATTCATCCGTACAGCCATTCAGACTGCTAACCGTAAGCCCCACTTCAAAATCACCCCAGGAGGAGAAAATATGTTGCGGATTCTCGTCGGTACTGGTAGCCCCATTATCGTCAAAATCCCATAACCATGAAGTAATGTTTCCAGGGTTTGGAATAGAAGATTCATTGGTAAAAGCAGTGGCCAACGATTCACAAATTCCCTCATAGATATATTGCGAAACGGGTTGGGGATGAACAAAAACATTGGCTTTACCCACGCCGGTACCATCACAGAATTGATCGCCCACATAAGTAAGTTGATACTCCGTGGTTTCCGTTGGTGAAACCGTCAGAAAATAGGGTGTTTCATCGATATCGTCAATCGTAACCGGGTTCATGCCATTGGCAGTATAGGTAATATTCCAGGGAGCTTCGCCGGAAAGTTCAATCCGTATCGAAGTACTTTGCCCGCTACAAAGGGTATCTTCCCCGACAATTTCGCCATAGGCTGGACAATCACAATCTTTGATACCACTAACAACAGTAGGATCACATCCAAAACTATCGGTAATAGAAAACTGATAAGGGGTTCCTTCGGGTATGGGGTTACTGGTAAATACTGCATTAGGGCCCGGCGTAATATTACCGGGAGGATTTACCACATAAGTTCCTGAAGTGCCCCCTGTTATTAAGAAAGAGACTGTATAATGTGTATAATCAGGATTACAGGCGGTAGTAACATTCAGTGCATGAATTTTCGGATGAATATCGACGACCGCCTCTCCGGTCATCCCCTCTTCGTAGGCATAACAAAACTCATCCTTCACCTCCACCAACGTAAAAGAAGAACTGACCGACGGGGAAACACTTAGGGTGTAGGCATTTAGAAAGGTGGATTCCTGATAAATATTTTGCCCGTCGGTATATTTAATTTCCCAGGGCGAATCACCGGTAAGGTTCAGAAAAATATTTGCATTATCCCCTTCACAAATTTCAGCCGTTCCGTAAATATCGCCTGTAGGGTGTGTTTTCACCCATACCATCAGGGTAGTATCGCTGGAACCGATTGAAGTGGTGATTGTAAGTGTATAAGGGCCTGTATGCGAAGTAGTAGCGTTTTCAATCACAGGATTCTGCAGCGTACTGGAGAAATTAAGGGGCCCGGTCCAATGGTAAGAAGCGCCATTTTGAGAAGCCGCAAAGAGTTCCAGATTATCCCCTTCACAAACAGGACTGTTCGAATTTGCTTCCGGGGGAAGAATCGTACAGTCGGTACTTCCACTACCACCCGTTTGGCTAAAATTAATATTACAGGCCTGATTACTATAATTCGTAATCACCAGAATGTAATACTCTCCGGTTTGTCCATTGGGAATATCACAGGTTTCCGTCGGGTCAGGACTATAACTACAATCGATAACCTTACTGCCCGTGAGTTGAGAACAGGCATCGTAGGGGTCATCGAAAGGACCCCAGCAGCAAAAGTCAATATCTTTGGATGGCGTGCTGTACATATAAATAACAATACTACCGGGATCAAGAATTTTCAAAAAATACCAGGCGGGATTTGGTGTGGAGGCCAGGCAATCGTAATTGGGGCCATTCTGTCCGCTGCCGGAAGCTACTCCGGCCGGAAAAGTATAATTTGATCCGGTACAAAAAGGTAAGGCATCCTCGCAAAGTGCATTCTCGGTCAGGGGACCCTGAATAATGCGATAGCCGGAAAGCAGAGAAAAATCTTTACCGGGAAGACTAAGACTATACATCGAGAGATATTCATCCTGTGCGGCCTGGGGTAAAAAATTCTGATTGGCAATTGCCTCATCAAAAAAATCATGCACCAATTGCACGGGGATTTCTGAAAACAATTCTCTTGAAACATAAAAGGAAACCCTATTTTCCGATAAAAAAGTCTGAAAATAAAATCCTTCTGCTTTTAACAAGCGATTCAGAAAGAAAGTCTGCGCATAGTATTCAGGCACAGGATTTAATGCAATTCTGACCTCAAAATAATTGGCTGTTGAGCCCTCTCCTTCTGTCACAAATTCCGACTTAACCTCTTCAATATCATTATTATAGATACTTTGTGGGATGATGGTCTGCCCATAAATAAAAACGGCAGGGAACAGAATTCCCCACAGTGTAAAAATGTAGCTCTTTTTATTCATAATTACCGAAAATTAACCCTATTGATTTCGGTTCGTGAAGATATAAAAAAAATTATAACTGCTAGTCATTGATTAACAATCCATGCCAAAAAAGGCATATTCTGAGGGTGCAAACAGATGGGAAACTACAGTTACAGGCAGGTTTCGTTCAGGAATAATTTTTAAAAAAATCAGCGTAGCAGTGTAACAACACCCTGTCGGGTAATGATTCCCTGATTAAATGGATTTCCTTGTTCAAACAAATCAATACGGTAAATATAGGTTCCGGCGGGAACGGGTTGACCCTGCAAATTTTCGCCTTTCCACCCGGAAAAAACATCGTTAGTTTCAAAGAGAAGCTGACCATTTCGGGAATAGATCTTCATGGAAAACTGTTCCACCTTGTCGAGCCTTCCAAAAAGCCGGAATTCATCGTTTAAACCATCAGCATTGGGTGTAAATGCGGTAGGAATTGGAATTGCACCCAGGGTTGGGGAGATGGTAATCGTATCATAGACAAAACAACCCTGATTTTCGACATATACAAAGTAAATCCCAGGATTACAGGCTGTAAAGGAAGGAAGAGTAGAGCCATCCTGCCATTCATAATACGCATATCCCTCTCCTGCATATAATTCAATCGACTCATTTTCAAGAATATAAGTATCCTCACCCAGATCAACGACAGGCAATAGGACAACATTTACATTGACGGTTGCCGTATCCTTGCAATCGAAATCGTTAGTACCTATTACCTGATAGATGATAGATTCTTTCGCATCAAAAGAAATTTCAGCTTCCAGTGGAGCGGCAAGGCCATCGGCAGGAAACCATTCATACTTCACTGCTCCCTGTGCCGTAACTTCAACCCGGTCGCCTTCACAGGCAGTAATTTCAGGTGCAGAAACCAACACTTCCGGTTTATCGTTAACCGTGACAAGATAAGGTACCGTTTCCGCGGCACACCCGGAGGAATCGACAACCTGAGTCAGAATCAATTCTCCTGTACCCGCCTGCTGCCAGGTCACTTCAATGCCATCGTCATCCGGAGGGGTAGTTATTATTCCATTATTAATACACCAATAATTGGACGTTCCTTCGGGCATATTGGAGAGATAAATCACACCCGATTCTTTTTCACACACTTGTTGAGGGCCACGAATGGCAGGTTGCGGGCCGGGAAGAATTGTAATTTCACATGACCGGGAAGTTTTACACGTGGGGTATACGGATAGTTTCTCAGTTACACTAATTAAGCCCTGACCGGGAGCACCCCAGCTAACCGCAACCTGAGCAGGATTGGCCCCGGGAGGATCTGTAGTGCCTCCGATCACCGTCCAGGTATAGGTATGATCCTGAACATCGGGGGTATAATACTCCACGCCTTCGTCGCCCTGGCATACAGTTTCAGGCCCTATTACGGTTGGTGAAGGACGGCGAAGAATATTCACCTCCAGCGTATCGTAAGCAATACAGCCCAATGGTGGGGGCAAGGTTTCCTTAATAATTAATTCTCCGATTCCTGAATTGGTCCATGTAACCGAAACCAAGGTATCGATGTTGTTATTATTGATAATACCACCCTCAACCATCCAGAAATAACTATTATTTCCATGAGCGGGAGTAAAATAAAGAACATTGGGTTCATTTTCACAAACCACATCCTGACCGGAAATATAAGGTTCGGGGTTCATAACCTGCACCGTGATAGCGACCATTTCCTGCTGTCCGTCAATATCCGTCAGGGTACATGAGTAAATAACCGTATGGTCTGGAGTCACCCGCAAAAAACTATCGGCCGGATAGGCTTGCGGAGGGTCGGAAGTCCACGCATATTGGTAGGGGCGTTGTCCGCCACCGCCTATAGCCGTAATAAGCACTGTATCCCCACGGCAAACCGATGGGGGTTCAGCGGTAACAAGCAGGCTTAACGGACCATTTATCACATTGATCACCACACGGTCAGAGTCACTTTTACAGCCATATTGATCTTCCAGAGCAAGATAATAAGCCGTAGTATAGCTCAAATCGATCGTTGTTGGTTTAATCAGCGCAGGATCATCGGCAATTTTATCTGGCGGAGTCCACGAAAAAGTGCAATCGCCGGTAAAATATTGACTGGCACTGCCATCCAGGAGTGCAGCGGAACCCACAATAATCGTCTGGTCGGGCCCGGCATTTGCAATGGGCAAAGGGCGAACAACCACTTCCACTTCGTCACTAAACACCAAATCCCCACACAAGGTAACGGAGGCGATATACGTAGCAGTAACGGAAGGGGAAACCCGGATAGAGTCGGCAGTACCCAAATAATTTTCAGGCAACATTTCATCCCTGTACCAGGCGACAGGGCTAAGTGTACCGCTGAGTACCGGGGTATACTGGGTTAAAAGCTGCACGGAATAGGAACCCGATTCAGGTTTAAAACGCCAGGTTTCCTTGTCGGCATCCCATTGGGTGGCATTTCTGTTTGGTGCAGCAACCCCATCAGTACCCTCATAGTTTTGCAGGCCGAGTACGGCCTTTCCGTCATACCAACCCTCGCAATAGGGTTTTGAATTCAGGTTAACATCCACATAGTAATTTCCGGCAGCCTCCCGAAGGACGATCTGGAAGGTTCCGGTAGAATCCTCGCAATTATAAAGCGCCACCTGACAATAACTAACGGTAAAGATACGATTGGGAGCAGTACCACTGGTTTCGTAGCCAATACCGCCACTATACACCGGCGACCAATCCTGCCAGGCGCCAAAGATGGCATTTTTAGGTACCTTTTCAAACGCATTAGGGATTGGCTTGGGCGCAATGCCTCCGTTCCAGCTTGAAGCTTCAGGATAAGGAGGTGAAAAGGAAATCCATCCATTACTGCTAAGATAGACCGAATCGTACAATTCGCCATAAAATTGAAAAGGGAAACCAATAGAAATAGGACCCACAACCGTATCATCATTTAAATAAAGTTGTGTAGCAAAGGAGTTGGAGACATCCGCCTTTAACCATACGCTTTCTCCATGGCAGATTTCCTTGTCATCACCGGCAGAAACCTGACCGCTGGCAGCAGGAACCCACCCAAAGAAGAGCCATAGGGCAAAAAATAGGGTAAAAAGATGCTTCATCCGATAAATCGCTATTAATCCATGATAAAATTAGAGGATTACTTTTTCCTCTGTGCTGTTTATTCAATGAAGTTATTAAAAAAATATTGTTCATTTCCTGATATAAATCTACTGTAGTTTCCTTTATGCCGAATAATATTCTACGAAAGATACTACAAAACGTTGTTTTGAACAAATAATTGTGAATAATTCAATATCCGGAGGCAAGCACATCAGCCAGATGCAAAACACGCAACGGCAAATCATTCTTACGAATATAAGTATCAAAATTTAATAAGCAGGTGGTATCTGTTGTAATCATCACGGAAGCACCAAGAGAAATAATTTTCTCACATTCGGTTTTAAGAAGTGCTTCAGCAAGAGCGGAAATCTGCCCCGGGCCGATGCCCTGATACCCACAGGAAGAGTTTTGATCTTCATACGGCAGCAATTCGAGCCCTTTCACATGCTGTAAAAGTCGGACTGGTGAATCAGACGCTCTTTGGCGATCGTGCCCTGAACCGGAATCGTGTAAAACAGCCTTCTCCTTCAATTCAGCGCCCAGATCATCACATTTTAACACCGTGACTAAAAATTCGGACAATTCAAAAATCCGGTTCTTCAGTCGTTTAAATTCGAGGTGAAGCCCTGAGTTATAAAAAAGTTTATCGTAATGATCGCGCACAAAAGCCACACAGGAGCCAGAAGGCCCCACTACATAATTTTCCGTATCAAAAGTCAGAATAAAATGCTCACCAATCTGCTTAGCCTCATCCCAGTAACCATTAATAAAAGCCGTCTTCCCGCAGCAAGTCTGTGCCCCATTATAATGGACTTTAGCACCAGCTTTTTCCAGCACCTTTATCATATTCATTCCAGTTTCAGGATAAAACTGATCTACAAGACAGGTTACAAAGAGCTCTACGGTCATGGATCCAATTGTTTGCTGCAAAATTAAAAATTTAACGGGAAGCGCAACCCGGTTTTTTCAATTGTATCCGAAAACCCAATTTTTTTACTTCCGTCCAGAAATGGGGGAATGATTTTTCAACAACTGAAGGGTTGACGATTCCAATACTATGGGTAACAAGAGCCAGAGGGGTAAAAGCCATAGCCATTCGATGATCGTTATAGGTATATACGGGTCGAAACGCCTTTAATACAGAAGGATGGAGGGATAACACACCGTCGCGGTATTCCGTATAACCTCCCAAAGCAGCAATTTCATGTATTAATGCCTCAATCCGGTCGGTTTCCTTAAAACGCAAATGATGGATACCCAAAAGGGTAGCTTCCAAGCCAAGGGAAACCATAGTTACAGCAAGTGGGAGAGCCAGATCAGGTGTCGATCGCATATCAAATTGAAACGTTGCCGCCATTTTTCGTTCAGATTCCCTGGAAATGATGACACCCTGTTCGTAAACCGTTGTATTAACGCCAAAATGCCGATAAATGGAAGCCACTGCCGAATCACCTTGCAGCGATTGATCCGGCGGTTTAAGCCCTTGCAGATGTAATACGGCATTCGTTGAACATGCGGCAAAAGCATAAAAAAAAGCCGCGGACGACCAATCGGCTTCCATCGTAAGATTTTCGCACCGGGGATGACCCGGGGCTACGACAAGGGTATTCTGCGTTTGGGTAACATGGATTCCGGCCTCCTGTAACAATCCAACCGACATCCGGATATAAGATTCTGAAACGACTGTATCGCTGCAATGCACGGTCAGGCCATGGCTCAGCGATGGGGCCAAAAGCAAAAGAGAGCTGATAAACTGTGAACTGACAGAAGCATCAGCCATAATCTCGCCGGAGTGTAGAGGATTCCCTGTAATCCGAAGTGGAGGAAAACCCACCCGGCCGGAATAATCAATTTTCGCTCCCAGCCTTCGCAGGGCTTCCACAAGGGGACTGACAGGCCGCTGCAACATCCGTGCATCACCTGTTAACACCCATCGGCCCGGATGGTGTGCAACAAAAGAAAGCAAAAAACGAAATACAGTGCCGGCATTCTGGCAGTCAATAACCGTTTCCTCACCGTGGGCCTCCGCAAGTTGTCGCAAACATCTTTTCAAAAGCAGGGTATCGCCCGAATCGGCGGGATCCTCAGAATGATCCAGCACGCCGACATAAGCATTTAGCATTAAAACGCGGTTCTTCAGGCTTTTGCTATCGGGAAGTGTGATATAAGCCGGAAGTAAACCATCATTCGCTGTTATTTGAAGCCACTCTTTCATCCTTTTTTTCCGTAGTAATATAATGTGATAAGTAAAGAAAGGCTTTCGATACCCACTCCTTCTCAACACGGAAAGCGGGAACTGTTTCTTCGGGATTCTTTAACAGCACCATATAGATATCATCAGCCACATTTTTTTTATCCTGAAAAACATACCAAAGGAGCGCATCAAGATCAGAAGGGGAGAAAGAAAAATCGGGAACAAGCCGGGGCAGCACGCGTTTTAATTCAGCTTCCGGTTCAGGGGACATTCCTAAGCACTGCCCGGAAAGCCATAATTCAGCCAACAGGCCCAACGCCACTGCTTCGCCATGCAACAGGGTCGTTTTTCCCTCCTCATTCGACCAGGATTCCAATGCATGGCCGATGGAATGGCCAAAATTAAGCGCTTTACGATAATTTTTCTCCTGTGGGTCAACCTTGGTAATTTTTAATTTTATCTGTACAGAAGAAAGAATAAAAGGAGTTAGTGCCTCCGGTGTAAACTCCGGCAATGATACAAGGGACTGAAAATAGCCATAATCGGCAATCAACCCATGTTTTAGCATTTCAGAAATACCCGATAAAAAAATCCGCCGTGGAAGTGTGGATAAAAACGCCGGGTGAATAATCACCTGTGCCGGTAAGCGAAAACAGCCAATATGATTTTTAATATGGTAAAAATTCACCCCGTTTTTCCCTCCGATTGAAGCATCCACCTGCGCCAAAAGCGTAGTCGGAATTAGCATGAAATCCATGCCACGTTTAAACAACGAGGCAGTAAATGCGCCAAGATCACATAATAATCCACCCCCCAGCACAAGCAGGCACGAATGACGTGTAGCCCCCTTTTCGGTTAATGTTTCCCAAAGCGCCATAGCAGAAGTAAGCGTTTTCATCGGCTCGCCCTGCGGCCCCGTGATCACCAACACCTGGTCAGGCAAAACACCCTGCTGCTGAAGCAGCGGGTAACAATATTCCTGCGTATTCTCATCCACCAGTACAAAAACACGATCATAACGATTCAAATCAACACAACCGGAGAAGTCTGCCGTTTCCATAAAAACAATCTTTTCCTGTTGTTTCTTTTCATCCCCCATAAGTGTAAAATTCACGTTCGTATATGTATATTTGTTTTCATTTAAAACGTCCCTGCAATGATGAAGCGGATAATACAATGTAAAAGTATAGTATTTCTTTCAATTCTCCTTTCTTCCTGCGGACCGGAAGGAAATGATCCTGCGAAACATGAAATCACCGGCCATCCGATTTTTACGCGGGCAGAAGTCGTTGCAGCCTATAAAAACATCTATTTGCCTACCGCAGTTGAAAATCCCCAATGGGACGGCAACCTGGCAGCGTGCCTTCCAGGATCAATTCCCACTACTATTCATGATAAAGTACTGGCCAGAATTAACTATTTCCGTAAAATGTGCGGATTACCCGGTGATGTTGTATTTAATACGGAATACAACGAAAAATGCCAGGCCGCCGCCCTGATGTTTTTAGCGAACTCGGGATTA
>Ga0265295_1006477_pt1 | contig 14152 bp, 17 predicted proteins | sample Munlansysbiofilm_FD_192503 | JGI IMG/M metagenome (GOLD analysis project Ga0265295, IMG submission 192503) | Leachate microbial communities from a municipal landfill in Southern Ontario, Canada - Methane capture system biofilm | ecosystem: Engineered > Solid waste > Landfill > Unclassified ... | reverse complement strand
GAAACTTCTTGTAATTTTCCTAAAAAACCAAAATTCTCACCTTCAATTACAACATAGTTGCCAACTATACCGCCAGATAGTTCATCTTCATAATGCCAAAATTTTTTCAAGAGTGTGGGAGTGGGAAAGTGAATATTAGAATAACTTGGTGTAACTTTTGAGATGTAACCTACAAATTTTTCATTAACAAAAATATGTTTATTCATTATTTATCTCCATTAAAGTCTAAATATTGGCTAGAAGGTAGGTTAATGACAAAATCTTTAAAAAACGCACCAATGATTAGTACTTGACTACTTTTTTTTGATAACTCAAATAGCTTTTTAAAGTTTTCATTTATATTAGGATTAATAAACGGTTCTATTATCACAATATTTAAACTTGGATTTTGATTTAAAGCTTCAATAGTCATTGTAAAAATATGTTTATCTGCAAAACTAAACCCTACCACTATTAAGGTAATAGTTCCTCCTTTTCTTAGTTCACTTTGAAACCTGCTCATCATTTCAAAATAAGGCTGTTCGTAAGATGACTCATATTTGTTGCTGTTGGGGTATATCATCATAGCTTTTGATGGTTTATCCACTTGAATAATTTCGCTTCTTTGTTTTTCCCAATTTACGGAACCATGTAATTTATAGAGATGAAATACATTATTTGCAAAGTTTTCAGTAGAAGAAGTTCGACTGTTTTCTCTAATTACAATATCATAATCAAAGTATTTACCACTAAATTTTCTTGGCTGAGTAAATGAAAAACCATCAATTATGACGTATCCACCTTCTGCACCAGCTTCTTCAAATGCTTTGTCGTAGTTAGTTGTAAATATTTTCAATCTTGATTGTTTTGTTTTTCGACTTGTAAGTTTTTTGATAAATTCTAGGTGTATTGATTTATCTATTAATGAAAAGCTACATAAACTTAAAATATTTTTTTCAATTAGTTCCACTAAGCCTTTCATTTCCGCTGCATCATTAAATTCTAAATATAGTTTAGCTTTTGATAATACTGTTTCTAAATCTTTATCTGTTTTTGATCTAATATCGGGACTGAGTGGTAATACATTTATCATCATTTCAAAAGAAAAATCTTGATAGGATAATAAAGAAACAGCATCCCATAATTCCCACATTAATTTTCCACCAAATAAGGTATCATCTTTTGAACTACCTGCACCAGTTAAAACAAGTAGTTTTTCAGCAGATACTAATTTTTCAAGAGATTTTATATAATAATTTTGAGCTAATTCTAAAGCTTTGCTTGTCAAGTATTCTTCACTGATATTATCTGATAATCGATATTCAACAGTTTGATCACCTTGTTTGTCTTTTAAGATAATATTGTTTACTCTTAACTCATCTTCTTTAATCTCTATTATTTTATTTTTAGTACTTAAAAATATCTTGTCATTCATATCTGTTCCTTTTATATTTTTTACAACTCTACAACTCTCTCAAACATCTCTTTTATCTCCATCTCATGACTTATCAAAAATATCTGTCTATACTGTTCTTTTATGGTATGAAACGCTTCTAGGATTTGCATTCTTCGGTTTTCGTCTTGGCTTCCGAAGACTTCATCAAAGGCTAAAAATCCCACACTACTTGCACCGTTCAGTTCACTCAGTGTTTTGGAAATGGCGATGCGGAGCACTAGGTTCGCAAGGTCTATCTCGCCGCCGCTGAAGCGTTCTATCGGGTAGCATTTGCCCTCATCAAAGATGAAAAAGTCAAAGTCGTTGTTCACTTCGATGTATTGGTATTTGCCTTTGGTGATGGTGGCGTACATCTGCGAAGCGATTTGCGAGATGCGTGGGGCTATTTTTGCGTTGAGCTTTGTTTTAAACTCACTAAGGCTTACTTTGATTTTCTCGTAGTCTTGCAAATCATCTTTTTTACTCTGTACTTTTTTAAGTTGTATGTCGTTATTTTCCAGAGCGTTTTGCAAGGTTTTTATCTCGCCTTCATTTTTGGCTATTTTCTCTTTTAGCTCCGAAATAACGCTGTATTGTTTCTCTTTTTGCTTTTGAAGTTCGTCGTATTCGCTTTGTTTTGCGGTATGTTTTGGCTCATCGTACAGTGTTTTTTCTACTTCTATTTCTTTCTCTTTTGCGCTCCCTTGTAAAGCTTCTGCACTCTTACATGTAAGTGCCAAATCATCCCGAACGCCCTGCTCTCGTTTGAGTTCTGCTTCAAGACTTAGGACGGCTTCATACTTTGGTTTTAGCTCCAAAAAGCTTTTTTGCAAGCTTACATGTAACGCTTCATTATAAGCGTGTTTTGAGAGTGCGTCAAGTTCTTCTTTGTTGCGTTTTCCTTGTTCACTGACTTTCGTAAAATGCTCTTTGGCGTTTGCCAAATCTTTTTGCTTGCTTACTATCAAACTTAATGCCGTCTCGTTTACATGTAAGGCTTTTTGCGTTTGCTCTTTTTGAAGTTCAAGCTCTCCTATCTGTTTGGTGAGGAGTTCAAGTTTTTCTTTGGTTTTGTCTATCTTTTGAGTTTGTGTCTTTTGCACGATGTCGTTTAGTGAAGCGATGACATTGTCGTATTCATCAAGTAGTTGCCTTGTACATGTCGGGCAGTTTGATTCTCGTCCTAAGCTTTGTATCTTGGCTATCTTTTGTTGTGTGTCTAAGACGACTCGCTGTTCGGCTGAGAGTTCATTTTGAAGTTGTTTTTGCTCTGTTTGCTTCGCTGAAAGTTCGGTTTTTAGCTTCATTGACAAGGCTTCATTTTCTTTTTTTTGCCCCAAAAGTGTCTCATACGGTTTTGTTTGTTCTTCGAGTGTTGCGATGTCTGCTTTTGCTTTGGTGTATTGGGCACGCAGTTGGGTTTGTTCTTTTTCTAAGCCCTCTTTTTTGATCTGTATATTTTTGAGAGTTTCTTGCTCTTTGAGTTTTACATGTAAGGCTTCGTACTCTTTTTTAACGCTGCTTTGCACTTTAAGTTCTTTGGCTTTTGTTTCTAAGGTTTTGAGCTCTGTGGTGAGTTTGGTTTGTGTGGCTAGGTTTGAATTGATGTCGTTTTTGATGAGAGAGAGTTCGCTGATGAGCTTTTGTTTTTGCTCTTTTGTTTTGACAAAAAATTCGAGTTCTTGCTTTACATGTAACTCTTGTTTTTTGGTATTTTCTAGTTCCGTGGATTTGGTTTTTACTTCTTTTTCAAACGCTTGTTTTATAGCGGTAGTTTCTTTTATCAAAGCTGTTTTGCTTTTAAGTTCTTCCTCACCCAAAAGAAACTCAGCTGAAGCGGCGATGTCACGTTTGAGTTCCCTGCTTTTTTCGATGAGTTCATTTTCCACAAAGTCTATCTTTTCAAGCCCTAAAAGACGACGAATCATCTTTTTTCGATCTTCATTTTTAAGCGTGCTAAGGCTTGTCAGCTCTTTTTGAGAAGCGAAAAGGGTATGTAAAAACGCCTCTTTACTCATCTTGGTTAGCTTGATGATAGCCGTCGTGACCTCTTTTGCACCACTGGTACTCAGTTCGCCATTTTTATAAAGCTTGGCATTGGCACTGAGGGCTTTGCCCCGAAACTCACGAATGACTTTGTACGCCATGCCTTCAAACTCAAAATCAAGCTCCACCAAAACGGCATCTTTATCACTCGCACTAGCGTTTCGTAGCAAATCCTTACTGCCTCTTTTTTTCGCCTCGCCATACAGTGCGAAAAGTATCGCTTCAAAAAGGGTCGATTTTCCACTACCATTTTTACCGATGATACCGATAAGCCCCTCGCCAAATTCGATATCAAAAGAGGTGTAGCGTTTGAAGTTTTCAAGGTGGAGTTTAGAGAGTATCATCGCTCACCTCTTCGTAGGCACTAAACAAGCCTTGGATTTTGCCTTTGAGTCGTTCAAACTCTTCAGGCTGGCTCTCTTCTTTGATATGTTCTAAAAAGTACGTTTCCAAAGAGAGTGCTTCGATGTCGTTTAGTGTGGCTTCACCGTTGGTTTGTTTGAACTCTCTTTTGATGCTTACATGTAAGGCTCCCTCGAAGAGGTTTTTGATGTCACGGGTTTGGATGTCGATGGACTGCAAAGGGGTAAGATGGGACAATTTGACTTCGACAAGTGCGTCTTTTATATCGTTTACATGTAAAGCCTCAACTGAGTGCTCGTAGTCTTCGCAATCGATTTCGTAGGTTTTAATCGGGCGTATAGTTATCTCGTGGTAGTTTACATGTAAGGCATCTTCAAGCGTCACAAGGGCAAAGCCTTTGGAGTTTCGTTTGTCACCCAGACTTGTGCGCTCGGTGGAACCTGCATAGTAAACGTTTTCGTGCTTACCGACTTTTCCAAACCCATGCCAATGCCCAAGGGCGACATAATCCACTTTAGAAAAAAGATACTCTTTATCGTGAGGATAAACCCACTCGCCAAACTCCGCCATCAGATAGTGCGCACCTACAGCGCAGTGAAGCATCATAATGTTGCGTTTGGTCGTCTCGATGTTTGCTTCGCACAGCTCAATTTGGGAGAGGGCTTTGCTCTCATCGTGCATATGGGGCAAGGTGTGAAAGACCACATCATCGAACTCTATTTTTTTGTACTCTTGATTGTATGAGACATACACGTTTTTAAAGTTTTCAAATATTTTGAGTATGGGGGAACTTAGGTTGGTTCGAGGGGTGCTGTGATTGCCCGCTATCATGATAAAAGGGATGTTAAGCGCTTCAATGATTTTAAATTGTTCAAGAGCAAAGGTGATGGCTCGATTACTAGGGGATGGACGGTGAAAAAGATCACCTGTGTGGATAATGTAATCGGGTTTTATTGCTTTAATCTGCTCAATGACTTGTGAGAAAGCATCGTAAAAATCAGCCTCTCGCTGATTGATGTTTGCCTCATTGATGACATCTAAATCGTTAAAGCCTAAATGCGTGTCCGAAAAATGAATCAGTCTCACGATACTTCTTTATGATTATTTCCTTCGATTATAGCCAATAGTATTATGAATCCAAGTTAATTTGTGATTAAAAATGAAGTATTATATGAGATGTTTAAAGAAAAAAAGGAGATATTTGTCTTGCTTGTGAAAGCATGGAGTTGCAGTTTCAATGGTTTTCAAACACCTTGTTAATCAATCGTAAATGTTAACCATTTTTTTTGACCAATCTTCTAAACTCTTTCACCGCACTGCCTAGGATGATTTGGCGTTGCAAATCATCCTCATGATAGACTTTATAGCTAAATGCTGGATGGCTTTCTTGATAAAGCCTTCTGGCAATCTTTTTTGCTAAAAGATGATGAAATACTGCATCATAGCGTCTATGGACAGGTCTTAAGATAAAAACATACATCATACAAATCACTATTATCACAACAATGGATAGCATAAACTCACTCATGTTCATTCTGCTTTGAAGCGTATTTTGCTCGTAACGTCTCAAACTTCTCCAAAGGATGTGGCTCATTTTTATCTCTTGTATGAAGACACTCTTCTATAATCTTTGCAATCTCTTGATCTTCTAAATACTCTTCAATCGCTTTGAGCCTGTCAAACTCATCGATAGGTAAAAGAACCACTTGAGGCTCTTTTTTTTCATACACAATTCCAAAGGAGCCTTGTTTGATTTTTTCAATGAGTATTTTAAGACGAAGCATAAAGTGTGGCTCTTCTTGATGTAGGCACCAATACTTCTGTCCTAAAAATTCAATATTTTCAAACGCTTTTTCATGGTCTATTTCAATTCTTTTGGAAACTCTATACGTCCAAATAGCAAGTAGTGTGGCAAGAAGTGCCATGATCCATCCGCCTGTAGGTTCATTGTACATGTAAATATCTCCTGTGTTGTCTTTTTTTTGTGTGTCTCATCTGTTTTTGTAACAGACATAGAGCTTTATGAATGAAGGTGCATCGAGATAGCTTTAAAGATCGTGCCTGTTGGGTAATAGCCTTTTTCTCTTTTAAAGAGAGTGGTATGCAGAGATATTTCATACTTTATCCTTGTAAAATCTATAAAGTGTGATAGCCAGCTCTGCGATCACCTCTTTGGATATGCCAAGCTCACTGCTTAACTCTTCTAAAAGTGCTTTGGCTCTTGGATTGAGGCTGCTTTCATCTAAAGTACTTTTCTTACCTTTATGTGTGATTGCTCTCTCCACAGCCTCCATTACATGAAGAGAAGTCTTCTTCTCTTTGGTTGATGATAACTGTTGCCTCTTAGTTTGTTTCTTTTTATTCAAAGAAGCATTGATAATCTCTTTAGGCATGATGACTCCTTTGAAGTAGATACTGACGCAACGCTTTAAAGAGTGTGACTCTCATCTTTTCTCTTAGGTGTTTACGATACAAAGGTGAACGTAGGCTTTGTGTTTTAAGGGTATAAACCTGTATCATGTTCTGCTCCTAAAACCAGCGATCAAGCCATGCTCTAAAAAAAGCATAAGCACTTAAATATTCAAAGAGCACACCCAGTGCTGCAAACACTAAAAAGAGGTATAACATCCTAAGAGCACTACTATCCATACCAGGGCTGTAGAGAAGATAGGCTCCTAATACTAAAGAAAGTGAATAAGCATATTTCATAATCTTCTTCTCCTATCCCATCAGCGCTTGATAGAGTTCAATGATAAAAAGTAAAAGTGCCATCCCTAAAATAGAGACTTGTAATAGCACTATCAATCTAAAACTACTTTTGGGATACACCATAGGAAAAGCCAATAGTAAAATGAGAGCAAGCAGTACTATCAACAGTGTTGGATAATGGCTGTGACTCATTGGGAATCCTTTGAAGATTCACAACTACTGTGTGTGATAGTGGATGAGCTCTTATTTTCTTTGGTTTCATTGCAATCAGTGTCTGTCTTAGAACGCAAGGTGTGGATCTTTTTTCTAAGATAATCCAATAGTTTTTCAATAAATTTAAAAGAGACATTGATACTAAAGAGGATCAGTGTAAGGATCAGAACATCGTTGATACTCCACTCTATGGTTTGAAGGGCAGAAAGAGCAGAAGATGCATTAGTATCTTCAATCAGAATCGTTTGATTGTTGGAAGCACTTTTAGACAGTACTGCTTCTTGTTTATTTTCTTTTAACAGTAAATAACTGGCTGACATGGCTATAACTCCTTTTTTTAGGCATAGCTTTATTGGGGTGTATATTTCCTCTTTTAAAAAGAGGCACGAAATCTAAAAAAGTTTGGTAGTGATTTTGGAAAGAAACTTAGCTATAGGTACTCTTCCACAGTGTAAGGGCTCTCACGTAAAAATCCAATCACGCATAGCGTTCATAAGCTCTAAACTGGTTACCACTAAAGCTAAAAAGTGCTCTCCATAGATTAATTTCTTCTGCCTCTCTTTGTGTCGCATGGTCGTTCTCCTTATTATTTTTGAATACAAGAATTATAGAAAAATCCAAACATAAAATCAATACAAAAGAATATTTTAAAACATACTTATATATAATTACATATACTTTTAAACATACACAAAAGAAGGAAAAAGTCAAGTGGAAAAAACCTATCAAAGAGAAAAGCTTAATAATGTTTTTAAACATGCAGGTCTGACTAAAAAAGAGTTTGCCATTATGCTGAATATCAATTATCAAAGTGTCAATGCTTGGGAATCCACACAACCTGCTCCATATTGGGCATGGAGTTGGCTAGAAAATTATGCCAAGGCTAGGATGTTTGATAAGATGATGGAGTTAGGCAAAGCATTACATGAAAGTAAGAGTGAGTCAGTGTCTCTTAAGAGCGTAAAAATTGAGTGAATATTCTGATATTTAGAAAAAAGAATCAACAAGCGACCAAAAGCAAAAAACTTTTTAAAAGCTATGCCTCTTTAAAAAACTCTTCTATAGGTGCATCAAACAATTTAGCGAGTCTAAACAGATGTGAGAGATTAAAATGCTTTCCATGGGCATTGTTTTCCATATTGGCATAAAAGCCAGGAGCTTTTTGACCAATAGAGAGGGCAACTTCAAGTTGACTCATCTTTTTTTCTTTACGAAGTCGTTTAACATTATTAGCAATCGTTTTAAAAAATGCCTCTTCCTCTTCAGCTGTGACAATATTGGGAATATTTAACATTTTTATCCCTATAGATAATTTTTCTATAAGGTTAGTTTGATTATAGTTTTCCTTCAATCCTCTATAGAAATGCTTTCTATAGGAATATATTTGAGCTTATAGTGTTTCCTTCAAATATTATTTTTATGTCAGTCATTTGGAGTGATTTATATTAATTTTTTACATAAGGATGTGTATGAAAACGTGGGGGCATGTTATTTCATTGAGTATGGCAGTTATCTTAAGCGGTTGTGCTTCAAGTTATTCAGATAGTGGTACGTTTATTCCAAGCCCAAAAGATGTAGGCAATATGTTTGCAAAAAAAGAGACACCTCAAGAGTTAATCGCAAACAGTCAGGATAAGGAACTTACAAAAGCATTTGTAGAAGGTAAATTTGCCAAAGTTACCAGTATCAGCGCAGCACCTTCAGGCATTATGATGGAATCGAAACGTTTGTATGAAACCAACAGTTTTATTTATCTCAGTAAAGCACGTCAATTCTATCGAAATCTAGCGGCTGATTTTTTACAAGATGATATTGCTAAAGCTTACACTGATACCATTCAAAAAAGAGGCAATGGGTATCGTATTTATAATGGAGAGGGAAATCAAGCACTTTTAAAAGCTTATGTTGGTGGAACGTTAAGACAAAATACAAAAACAGAAATCTATATGTTTGATTCTGACTTTGCGATTGTTGAATATAATAAAGCAGGCGAAAAAGTAAGTGCCCTAATCAGGCAAGCGAGAATTGAACCAAGTCAATTAGGTGCAGCTATGGGGCATAATGATCCAGCCGTTACCATTCATCAAAACCAAATTTTATTATTTGAGAGCGAATTAAAAAAAGTAGCTCTGAATTTAAACAATACCACGTTAGAAAACAACCTTTATAAAAGTGTTGGAATGGATACACCTTCAACCTCTGCATCACAAGGAGTAGTGCAATCTTCTTCGAAAGCTGATAAAATTAAAGAGTTGCATGAACTCTATAAATCAGGAGCATTGAGTGAAGAGGAGTACAGCAAAGAGAAAACAAAAATCCTCAACAACGATGCTCAAACACCAACACCTACTCCTTCCAATGCGGTAGCAGGAACACCGATGGAGGCGATGCTGGTTCAAAAGTTTAATCAACAAAACGGTACAAATTTTACAAGTATGCAAGAGATTCAAACGTACATGATGACTAAAAAACAACAAAAATAGGATATAAAATGAGACGTATTACACAGCAGAGGATGATACTCATTTGTGGGATCATTGCTCTTTTTATGTTTACAGGATGTAGCCCAAAAGTATATGCGAATAATAAAGTAGGCGGGGCTTGGTCAGCCAAAGGAGAAACTCCTGGTCAGTTAATGTATGTTCAAGGGAAAGAAGCATGGCGCTCACCTTCTGCTGGATACAATGTTAAAACAAGAAATATTCATGTTTTACAAAACATGGCAGATTTAACCCTCAGAGAGGGATTTAAATATTTTGCTATTGGACGACCTCTTGCGATTAGCAATATGGATGGAAGCACCATGAATACCGCAGAAGAGTTTGTTGACAAATGTACACCTTCAAGTGCTCAAATCTTTGATGTAGCCAATGGGAGATGTGGTTTTAACGGTACAACAATGTGGGTATCCGCTATTTTTGCAGCCTATAAAGAAAAACCATTGGAATATTTGACCTATGATGCTAAAGAGGTAAAAGAGTATCTTATTGCAAACAACCTTTACAGAAGTGATTCTTATGAAGGCATTAGCCTAGATACAATGTATTTAAGGTCTTTTCCTGATGTTAATAAACTGGTTAGAATAAAAATTGATTTCGAAGTACAACAATGAAAAAATACTACATAATTTTTATAAGTTCACTCATTTTTATTTTATCAGGTTGTGCCACAGCAACCTTGCAGACCCAAGCAAAAACAACACGAACGATTACACTTATGCCCGATCAATTAAACGATAAAAAAGTTTATCTACGTGTTACAGGAACAGAAGCAAGTAAAATTGAGTTAGAAGCACCTCTTAAAAAAGCACTAGAGCAAAGAGGTGTCACTTTGGTTAATAGTGCAGAAGATGCACGGTTTTATTTACATGTAAACACACTCTTTGCAGATAACCTTAAAGAAGCGATGAATTTAAATGCCGCTTTGATGGGTGGTGTCGCAGCGGGGGCTATTTCAACCGTCAATCATAGCGGAGGCGATAGCCTATTAATTGGTGTAGGCGTTGCTCTTGCTATGGGTCTTACAGATAGAGCACTGGCAGATGAAACCTATAGAGCTGTTATTAATATTGCGCTGAGTGAAAAAAACAAAAACAATACGACAAGCACAGAATGGAGCAGACCTCAAGAGACACGCTTGCTTGTAGAAGCCGTTCGTATGAACCTAAATCTTGAAGAGGCAAAACCTGTTATGGAAGACAAAGCTTCGTATCAAATCGCTGAAATTTTTAAGTAATCAATCCAAACCATAGACAAGGTACATAAATAAAAAATTGTTCTAAACATGAACTCAATCAAAAAGAAGTTGCCAAGAAATTCCCAAAACAAACCCTTCCGCAGGTTAGAGTAAAATGATTTAGGATCTGTTTACAAAGGATTCACATCTTGTTTAGTTTAAAGTTTTATACTTTCATTACCAAGACAAATACCTCCTTTTTGTGAATAATCTATCAATTTTTCTATGAAACGCTCGAAATGCCCAGTTCGAGCGTTTTATTTTCTTGTTCTTTACCCTTATTCTTTCGATACTACTTCCATGATTATGAGATGAAGTGAAAAAATAAGTATATATTTTGAAAGGTCTATTCGTATTTGAGTCCTTTTAGAAAATTTTATATGACTAAAATTGCACTTCGCCTGACAATATTCAAAGATAGTTGAAAAACTGGAAGAGAGTCTAAACAATAATGAAACAAAGATAACGTATGGAGTAATTGCGAAAGCGGTTGGAAAAACGGAATCCACCATCAAATATTGGGCAAAAACAAATCCAACCCTTCTAGAATTAGTGAAACTTAGTTTAATTGCCAAAATGCATGGGTTAGGAAACGAAGAGCAAATTATTGCTGTAAAAAAATTAGTCAAAAATCTGTAAGTACGGTAGACTTTGAATGAATAGTAGAAATTAATGGTGTTTATTCTCTCCGAAGTGAGATGAGAGAGTTTAATTTTAGGCACAATGTGTCTTTCACTGTGCCTAAATCTTGTCAAAAACTTGTCACTATGACAGCGTAGGGCAAAAGAAACCGCTAATAACAATATTGAATAAAATACTAAAAAGCTCTATTTTAAGGGATTTTCGAAGTTTTAAGAGTGGTGTCAAGAGAGGGACTTATTTTATAGGTATCATTCTTGTATCTTAAAAATAGGATATACACTATAAAACCCCTATTTTTAGGGATTTTATTAACTTTATTTTAAACCAATCTTTTATATACTTTTGCTATATTCTACATTAACAGGGTAGCTATAGGGTATAAATATAAAAAGCTATTAAACCTTAAAATGTTACTTTTGTATTGTCATTTTATCAAAATGAGGATTAAAACATGGAACCAAACAAGGTAGCTTCTAAAAAAATAAAGTCTAATAAATTTATCGGCGTTTATTATAATCAATTAGAAGACAATGACAGAAGTTACTACATAACTTATAAAGATTTACACGGCAAAAAAATATGGCAGAAAATTGGGAAGCATAATGAGGGAATAAGAGAAAACTTTTGTCATAATAAACGAGCAGAGATTTTAAATAAAATCAAATTAGGTGAAAATCCTACCATAGTTAAAAGTAGAAGAATTATAAAAGAATCAATAACTTTTGGAATGATCGCTACTGATTACATAAACTTTAAAGAATTAAGACTTAGCAAAAAAAGTATGGCAGATATTAAATCTAAATATTTGCATATAAAACCTTTTTTATCTAACAAACTCATTAATGAGATTACAACTGATGATATTGATGAAATTGTTTTTGACAAGGAAGATATTTTAGCCCCCAAAACAGTCAATATGATAACTGATTTAGTAGGAACTATATTTAACTTTGCAATTGAACAAGGCAAATTTAAACAAAGTAACCCTGCTAAAAAATGTCATAAACTTTCAGTTGACAATGGAAGAGAAACTTTTCTTTCAAAAGATGATATAAAACTTTTATTGAATGCCACAAAAGATGATATACAAGCATATTTATTTACTATCCTAGCGCTGTCAACTGGAGGCAGAATTCAAACTGTTTGCAATATCCAAAAAAAACATATAAAGCTTGAAAATAAAATGATTGTTTTGAAAGATTTTAAAAATAAAAAAACATATAATGGCTTTATAAAAAAGGAATTTTTAGATCTTATAAAAAACCATATTCAAGACTTATCTCCTAACGATTTTTTGCTCGGATCTGGAGATATAGTCAAACAAGTTCAACGTAAGCTTAGGCCTATATTGAATACTTTATTTAATGCCAAATTAGATATCAGTGATAGAAAAAACAGAGTTGTTATTCATACGCTTAGACACACTTTTGCTAGTCAGTTAATCAGCAATAATGTTCCAATTTTTGTGGTACAAAAACTGATGAATCATACTGAAATAAAAACTACGATGAGATATGTGAATGTTGATAGTTATTTTGGGCAAAGTTTTGTTGATGACTTATTCTAGTATTGCAAAGATATAATACATATGCTTGACTATGTACATCAATTGATGTACAATAATGAAAACAAGGAGGAACACATGACCGGAACAGCTATGACAGTGCGCATTGATCCTGATATTAAAAATAAAGCAGCTGAGTATCTTAAGCAAATGGGGTTGACCACGAGTGAAGCAACACGATTATTTTTGCATAGTGTTGTCCTTAATAAGGGGCTACCATTTGAACTTCGACTTCCAAATGAAGAGACGGCTACTGCTATCAAAGAGTCAAAAGAGGGTAAAAACGTCACCAAACATAATTCCTCAAAAGAACTATTTGACGATTTGGGATTATAATGTACACTCCAGAGTATCATCGCTTCTTTAAAAAAGATATTGAACGTGATAAAAAGAGTGGCAAATTTTCAACGGAGGATTTTGCTGCTTTAAAAGAAATAATATCTGCTTTACTCAATGATGAAGCACTTCACGACATTCATAAAAACCATCCTTTAAAAGGAGAATGGGATGGCTCCTATGAATGTCATATTAAAAATGATTGGCTCTTAGTCTATCAGTTAAATACTGATACCAACGCAATGACATTTGTTCGACTCGGTACTCACGCACAGATTTTCAAAAAATTCAAGTAATCAGTTAATAAAGTATACTTTTTTATAAGACGTATGTCATTTCCTAAAAGGTAAAAAGGCAATGTATTTTTTCCTTAAAAAAAATCTGATATTTTTATTATTTTAAGGGAAAAAGCAGCTTTTAGGCTGCTTCTACCTTCTCTTTTTCTTTTGAAAAACTTTTCAAATAATCATAGGCTTTTTGAGCTTTGCTTGCTGCTTTCCAAAGCAATTTTGGTTGTGCTTTGAGTGCTTTTAACCAACTCTGTAAATAAGCCTCGTGTCTCATTTGAGTGTAATCAATGCCAAGTTTTGCATTTAAAAAACAACTACTAAGTTCAGCGACTAGTTCTTCAAAAGCATAACTTTCAGATCCGAAAGAGCCTTCCATATCTCTGTTAAGTCTTGAAGCATGTCCAGTCCAATGGCTCAATTCATGTAAAAGTGTACTGTAGTAATGTTCTTCACTCTCAAACATACTTAAATCTGGTATACCAATGTAATCACTGTCAGGTGAAAAGAATGCTTCTTGGGAAGGTTTAATAGTTGCCCCAGTTGCTTGTATAAATGTTTCAACCTCTGGGATGGTGTTATTTATTGTAGAAGTTGAAAGTTCCAAAGTGGTTTGATCGATATTAAAGACAGTGTAGGTTTTTAAAAGGGGAATATGTTTTTCTTCTAGTTCACCCATCTCATTCTCTTCTTTAATATCCAAGAACTTAAAAAAGAGGTAGTGTTCAAGATTCTGTGTCAGCATCGGATAATTCCTAAAATTGTATCATAAGTTTAATGCATCATCAAGCCGTCCCTCAAAGTGAATGGCTAATTGAGAGATTGTTAAGCTCCAGTTTCTAA
>Ga0265295_1006476_pt1 | contig 14156 bp, 10 predicted proteins | sample Munlansysbiofilm_FD_192503 | JGI IMG/M metagenome (GOLD analysis project Ga0265295, IMG submission 192503) | Leachate microbial communities from a municipal landfill in Southern Ontario, Canada - Methane capture system biofilm | ecosystem: Engineered > Solid waste > Landfill > Unclassified ... | reverse complement strand
TCGGCGATATTGTCGGGGCACAACAGCGGGGAGATATGATGACCCTGCCCCTGGACCGGGCATCAGAGATCTATTTTAAATTGAGCCATGGCCCCCGGTCAAAGGCCCGGATCTATTTCAAGCCCACCCATCAGGGAACTGTGCTGCACAGGGCTGACTGTTTGGAATACTTTGAGGTTCAAAATTTTGAAGCCGGGACAAAACAGGAATCGTTGAAATCAAAGCCTACAAAGGCAAATACTGCTGCAACCCTCTACCCGGATACCATTCCAGGTGAATTTCACACGGCCCTGGCCCACCTTGAAAAGCATGGCTCTTTAACAGAAAAATTCCTGGTCAATACCCTGGGCGGTGACGGCGCTGCCGCAAGAAAAGGACGGCGGTTTGCCAATAAGATCGGTGAGTGGGTCGCGGCCCTGCCGTTTGATGTCTACATCGAACAGACCGCCCAGGGAAAAGAATATCGAAAAAAATAAAAGGATGCACCCATGCAAGAGATAGAACATATTTTTGAAAGACTTCGCAGTGGCACAGTACCGGAAAAGGGGCTGGACAAGTTTGCCATCGGTATTGACAAACCCCTTAATGAGATCCGGCGGCAACTGAGCCTCATCTCCTCGGGGGAAGGTGCCTTCAAGTTTTTAAGGGGGGGATATGGCTGTGGAAAAACCTTCATGGGCCAGTACAGTCTATTGGAGGCTTTGAAGGAAAATTTTGCTGTTTCCTTTGTGGTGGTTTCTCCCAATGATACCCAGTTCCACAAGTTTGACGAGGTGTATCATCGCATTGTATCTGGCATCCGCACCCCCATGGCGGCAGGAGGTGCTCTGGAAGATGCCATCGACCGGTGGATTTCCCGCATTGAGGACAGTCTGGCCGATGAGATCGGGGATGATGCCGACGATTTTGATGATCAGGTAAAGGTTCGCTTTGAGTCTGAATTGAGCGATCTGACAAAAGAAAGTTTTGGCAACGAGTTCATCAATGTGCTCAAGGCCTATTTTGATGCCAAGCAGGAGGGAGACTATCAAACGGCTTCCAGTCTGATTGCCTGGATCAGCGGCTCCAAAAACGTGGCGGCAGGGGCAAAGAAAAAGGCCGGTATCAAAGGGGAGGTCTCCAGCGCTTCGGCCCTCCTATACCTCAAGGGGATTTTAAATATCATCAAAAAGGCCGGGCACAAGGGGCTTGTTATCATTGTTGATGAACTGGAAACCATCCTGAGAACCCGCTCCGATGTAAGGGGAAAATCCCTGAACGGACTCCGGCAGATCATTGATGCGGCCAAGGATTTTCCCGGCATGTTGTGGCTATTCACCGGAACCAGGGAATTTTTTGACAGCAGAAAAGGGGTGCGGGGCCTGGAACCCCTCCATGACCGCATTAAGTTCACGAGCTCCGGCGGTTTTGTCAGCCCTAAACAGCCCCAGCTGGAGCTTCAGCCGTTTGACAAACCACGACTCAAAGCCGTGGCGTTAAAACTTCGTGAGATATTTCCCTGTGAAAACAAAACCCGGCTTTATCAACTGGTGGATGACGGGTTTCTGGATGATTTGTGTGATTCTGTCACAGAAGGCCTTAAGGGAGATGTGGGAGTTATTCCCCGGCAGTTTTTGCGGGAGCTGATCACTGTGCTGGATCTGGTGGAGGAACATGACGGTTCAGATGGCGGAGAGGAGTATGTTCCCCGGAAGGTGTATAATTTTTCTTTGGATGGATTGTCTGAGGAGGAACGGAGCCTTGTGGATGGGAAGGGGGTTGGTGATGGTTCTGCTGATAATGATGACGGGGGGAATGGGTATGTGGAGGAGACTTTGGAATGGTGATTGGGATGACGGGGGATAGGGCTTTCATGTCGTTCAGATTTATTGACATTTTTTTGCTGAGGGATTGCTAGTGTGGGGTTGTCTCTCTATTAAAATTTATTTTTGTCAGGATATCTTTCGTATTGTAATGGTATACTGATCCACACAAAACTTGTTATGCAATACAACTATAGGAAAATTGGATGTCAAAACTCAATGTAGATCAAAAAATTATATTCGATCTGCTTTCGGACAGAAAAGCAGATTTTCTTATACCAGACTACCAACGCCCTTATGCGTGGAATGAAGAACAATGCCAAACCCTTTGGGATGATATTTTTTTATTCTCATTTCCTGATAATAATTACGAATCATTTGATAAAAATGAAGAGTATTTTCTTGGCTCTATTGTTACCTATAAAAACGAAAATGGTAAATCAGAGGTTATTGATGGTCAACAGCGACTTACAACATTAATGCTTATCTTGCGGGCTTTTTATGACAAGTTCGCTAATATGCAAGACAGCAACTCAAAAAGTACCCGCGCTCGGATTGAAAAGTGTATTTGGAAAACAGATGAGTTCGATAACGCAGATAAAAATACGCTTAAAATAGATTCTGAAGTAGCCACAGATAATGACAAAGAAGAATTTCTTGATTTGCTTCGTACCGGAATAGTTAAACAAGGCAGTAAGAGTCAATATGTTTTGAACTATCAATTTTTCCAGAAAAAAATTGATGATTTTTTGCAAACATTTCCGGCTTATTTCCCCTATTTGCCTGCCCGTATTTTGGGCAATTGCATCCTTCTTCCTATTGAAGCTGAGTCACAGGACACGGCACTTCGTATTTTCTCGACTCTTAATGATCGTGGTCTGCCACTGTCAGATGCGGATATATTTAAAGCTCAATTCTATAAATACTATGGCTCCCTCGGCAATAAAGATGAGTTTATTACTGAGTGGAAAAAGCTTGAGGAAATAACAAACTCAGTATTCAAGCCAATCACTGGAACACCGATGGATGATTTATTTGCACGTTATATGTATTTCTTACGTGCTAAAGAAGGAAACAAAAGCTCAACAACTGAAGCCTTGCGAAAATTCTATGAGCGTAATAAATACCAGTATCTAAAACAATCCCATACAATTGATGAGCTGAAGGCACTTGCGTTGTTCTGGGAAAGTGTATCCGATCAAAATAAAAAACGCTTTTCGGAAAATGTTCTCAAGAAGTTTTTTGTACTGAATTATGCTCCGAATGGGATGTGGCAACATATAACATCCGTATATTTTTTGCAAAACAGAACTGAAGATGGAATGCTGGAGGACGCAAAGTTCCGCAAGTTTTTGGATAAAATTACCGCTTTTGTTTTTGCTTATGCTATCACTAATCCCGGTGTAAATGCTTTGCGTACACCTGTATATGATGAGATGGTTAATATCGTAAATGGTGGTGAAGCCACATTTTCTAAATATAAATTTAAAGGAATTCAAGCACGTACTTCTTTTGAAAATTACGTCTTCACTAATCAAAGGGGCGCAACACGCTCAATGATTACTTGGTATGCCTTTACTTTTCCTAACCAGAATCTTCTAGGCTTGAGTGAAATTTTTCACTTAGAACATATCTATTCGAAAAAGCGACAAGAAATGGAAAAAGGCTTAAAAACTGAAAGCAATCTTGATTCATTAGGAAATAAAGTGTTGCTTGAAAGCAGTATTAATATCAAAGCTTCAGACTACCGATTTGAAGACAAAAAGAAAATATACAGCGGTGAGCAGCGGCGTGGAAATTACAAAGACCCGAGTAAAATCGCTGAGATAATCGATCTCATTGGTTACGATAAATTTGAAGAGAAACAAGTAATTGACCGTAACAAGAAAATCTTGGACAGGTTCTTTGAATTTCTACAGTCAGAAAATTTAATAGCATAACGATGCTAATTCAGCCGACACAAAAAGTCGCGCGGCTGATTAGCGGGTTAAATGTAGAAAGGATAAATAATGACCGATCTTTTAAAAATAAATCCCACTGCTCTTATAGATCCTCAAGCTCAAAGAGTTGTTGAGTTCCTAGAACAAATTGGGTTGCCTGCAGACAATATAATTGCTGAGCAATCAGAACGTAATATAATTGGTCAAAATCTGCCTGCATATATACAGTCACTTCCAGCAGAAACGAAACGAGACGCGAGATACTTGTCAAAATTTGTGGTTGGAGCCGGATTTGGTTTATTTGATTATTCTTTAAATGCCATATGGAACGAAGTTGTTCTGGACCTTAGAAAAAAGGCAATTGGTTATGGCATTGATATTTTCTATGATTCTGCGGTAGGTGGAAAAGCAAGAGAGTTTTATAAAACGGAAGATGACCTTGCATCACTAAAGGATTCTGTATTATTAGACACTTGTAGAAAACTTGAGTTGATTTCTGACACAACCTACAAAAAACTCAAACACATTCTTGAAATGCGTAATGATATCGGCATTTCACATCCAACCAATTACACCATAAATGCATTTGAACTTATGGGTTGGCTGCAGACCTGTATTCAAGATGTACTCAACGACCGACCGACAGAAGCTGCATTACAAGTTCAAGCATTTATAAAAAATTTAAAAACCTATACTGCTCCAATTGATCCAGCAACGCTTAAGACTATCGAAGTTAAGGTTATTGAGTTAGCAAGTCACCATCTGGCCAGCATCATTAGAACAACGTTTGGTATATTTGTTTCTCCTGATACAGATCCGCAAGTTAGAAAAAATATATCACTTATTGCACCTGCAATCTGGAAAAACTGTACTGATGAACCAAAGTTCAAACTTGGCATTACTCTTGAGGGCTACAATACAAATTTATATAAAGAAAAGTATGAGTTAGGTGAACAGTTTTTTCAAGTTGTTAACGGCAACCCGTATCGGTCTCAAAGCGAAAGAGTAATTATTGTCGATACATTGCTTGACCAACTTTTAGAAAAACACAATGGCTGGGATAATTTTCACCATGAAGCCCCTGTTGCAGACTCAGTGTCATCATACATACAAGATCAGAATGATATTCTACCTAATAATGCTGAAAAATTGGCAAAAGTTATCCTTATGTGCCGTATTGGGAAATCTGTGTCTTATTGCAACGGTATTTCCCCAAGAGGAAAAATTTACTATGACCATATTCTCTCAATATTGGGAGATAAATTTGCTCCACATGTTATGGCTGCATTAGCACATTTTGAAATACAAAGAAAATTAGAAAATGCTTCATGTCGAGTAAAGGCAAAAGAAGCTCTTGAAATAGTGAAACAAAGTGTTGTCAATACAAGACTTATTGAGTGTTTAGATTTTTTAATAAACAATATTGAGAATACAGGTAAAAGTGTCTTCGATAGTCGTTTTAAAAAGCTCTCAACTGGCTATATTAATTGGTAAACATTTAACCAGTCGTTTGAGCCGGATTGCGGGAACAGCCCCGCAACCGCTCAACTCAGCGTTAAATTTACAGGCAGGCGTTCATATGTCAAACGAGTTAAAAGATCATATCAACGAACATATGCCATATATCGATCAAATTTTGGCGGAACAGAATATCCCAATCCATAAAAGATTTTTTATTGCGGGAAAATTGTTTGTTGAGGCTGCAATTGTAGATTCCAGTTTCCAGTCTAATGAGGAATTACTTGGGAGCGAAGTGTATTTGGAGTGTATGCTTCCTCTATTTAATGACTGGTATCATGAAAAATATGGAGACCTTGCTAAAGGGATAGGGAAGGAAGTCTATTCCGGAATTGCTTTGGCTTATGGGCAACCTGTAAAACTTAATATCCCTGCTACAACTAATGAGGTTATAGAAGAAGGAAAATTGGCGAAGATGACGTTTCCTCATCACTTGCAAGAATCGGAAACTTTAGAGAAATTAATCCAGCCAAAGTTTGAGCTTAGCAAAATGGAAGAATGTTCAGTTAAGGCACTTCGATCTCAAATCGAAAAAGTTGTTGCTCTAACACGCTCAATCAATTTGGACTTGAACATGGCGAGCAATATCAATCAGCCAGCCTCCGATATGGCTCAGGGCATATGGAGTCATTTTGAAAAAGGTATAAGCGACATACTGAGTTTCAAAAGTGAGCTTGCTTCTATTGCATGCTGGGAGTTTCATTTAGCAATAGAGAAATCAATTAAAGTGTTAATCCATTCAAAATCAGGAAACAGCAAACATGGTCACAACTTGGATGATCTAATTGTGTCTTTGAGTAAATATGAGGATGGAGTTGACTCATCTTTTTTGTCAGGTTTGCCTTCTGATAAAGATGCAATAAAGCTACGATATGCAGAAATGAAAAAGACCCCCATTGATGCTTTTAACTATTATCTTATAGCTCTTGAGTTTGTAGGGGATATGGTTTCTAGGTTAGAGCACAAGATCGGTATCAAGAACGGGTCTATTACTTTAAAGATGGCTCCATGGGCAAGATAAATTTAACAAAGCATGGCGGCTTAGCCACGTGTTATGCAAAAATGATTATATGAATTGAACGAATAAAATTCGAGGAGAATAATATCATGGGAAAAAAAGATTTCGATGAGTTCTTAAATAAACAGGTACAAGAAAAAGATGCCGACAAACAGATTGATTGGAAGGCTAAACGCGATGAATGGATAGCGTATCTTGACGAATTCTACAAAACGGTCGAAGGATTCCTTTCTGAATATTTGAAAAGTGGTAAAATCAATTACGGATATTCCGAAAAAAAGATTGTTGAAGATTTTATAGGGGAATATTCGGTAAAAGTGCTTCAAATTAAATTCGGTCCGCATACAATTAAATTAGAACCAATAGGAACCAATTTAATTGGTGCCAAGGGACGCGTTGATCTTATGGGCGCAAACGGGAAAATTAAATTTGTATTAGTCAATAAATCATCTTCAGGCCCAAGGATCAAGATGAAAATTTGGGTAAGTGGTGAGAAGCCGCCTGAAAAAGAGGAGGAAAAAAAGGATATAGAGTGGGGTTGGAAAATCGCAACTCCGCCTCCAAGTATTAAATACATTAATCTGGAACAAGATACTTTTTTCGATGCACTAATGGAGGTTGCCGGTGGTTAAAAAAGATTTTTTTTCTAATGAACACCTGGATCTTAGTGATATATCGCTACATCATTCCGATTCTGAAATTTCATTGAGAAAATATTTTTTAAATGCGAGAAAGTACCCGGAGCGTTTTTCAGCATACACAAACGATGAAATACAATCAGAGTTAGGAAAAAGAATTCATGAATTAAATATAACATCGTCTTTATCTTTACTTGCTGCGATAGAAGCAGTGTTTAGAATTGATTATTTGCAGCGTAATTCTAAAAAGAAAAAAGACGCTCTTTCTGTCGCATGTAGGAACATCTACAAAGAAAAACAGACAAAAGCATCATTGGAAGATGATATTCTAAATGCCTGGAGGTTAAACACTGAAGGAGCCAAACAACTTATTTCAGATTTAAAAGGCGTCTTTAAATATCGCCATTGGCTTGCACATGGGAGATATTGGAAACCCCAAATGGGTAGGCCGTCTTATGATTATGAAGCTATATATGAATTAGCAGAAGTTGTATTCAATAACTTTCCATTTGAAGGACTGAATGCATAACAACACATTTGTAATGCAAAAGGTAAAAAACTTGTTAAGAAGAGGAAACATTACAGTCTGGAACGATGAAAAGGGATTCGGCTTTATCACACCCAACGCCGGAGGCGACAAGCTTTTTTTCCATATCAAATCCTGCATCACCCATAACCAACGTCCGGAAATAAACCAGTCCGTTACTTATTCTTTATCCGTTGACAAACAAGGTCGAACATGTGCCACCAAAGTAACCCTGCCCCATGATGACATCCCTCTGAAGAACAAAAAAACTAAAGGGGGTATTATTGCACTCATTGGAGCGGCATTGTTTATTGCTGCCGTTTGTATTTCTGTTTTTGCAGAAAAAATCCCCCCTGTGATCCTGGGGTTTTACCTGGTCGTCAGCCTGCTCACTTTCATCGTATATGCAAGGGATAAATCAGCTGCCCAGAAAGGAGCTTGGCGCACGCCTGAAAACACACTCCATTTATTATCAATTATCGGGGGATGGCCCGGCGCTCTCATTGCCCAACAAAAACTTCGCCATAAATCCCAGAAGCAACTTTTTCGTTTCATCTTCTGGATAACGGTTTTAATGAATTGCGGTGCGTTGATCTGGCTTTTTACCCCAACCGGTGCAGCTGCCCTGCAATCCTTTATTGATAGTAACTTTTAGTTTTTTGGATAAATAATGAATGATCAGAGTTTTAGTTTTTTAAATTTGATCCCTGATTTCGGCCTTTTATCAAACGGGAACATAACATCATCAGAAGGTATCAGTGCCTTATTTTGTTCCATCTTGATTTTGGTATTCGCTTCTTTCCTTTTATTGGCATTGTTCAGTGCAGGCAAAAGCCTTCGCAAGATACTTTTTCATTTCAGAATTTTGAAAAATATCACAAAGGAAAACCTTGTCAGCAAAAGAGAGCAAATAAAACAGGATATGTCTAAAAATAAATCCTACGGCGCTCTGTGGAAAGAATTCGATCAAACCCTGGTATATTCCACAAAAGAAACCAAATTATTTAATACAGTGGATGCTGATTATTTTTTCAATACAAGCACCCTTGCCAATGGTATTTCAAACAGCCGAATGATGGCGGCAGTTCCCAGTTTTTTAACCGCCATAGGGGTTCTTGGCACCTTTACCGGTTTGCAGCTAGGTATCGGCGGTCTAGATCTGGATAGCCAGAATACAGAAGTCCTTAAACATGGAATTGCCTCGGTTGTTCACGGTGCATCCATTGCTTTTACCACCTCTGTCTGGGGTGTTTTTCTGAGTTTGATTTTTAATTTTATAGAAAAAGGGCTTGAGGCAGGCCTTCAAAACGGTATTACAAACCTCCAGGAAAAAATAGATCACCTTTTCCCAAGGATCAACCCGGAACAATCCCTCATCGACATCTCCAACTCCAGCAAATCCTCCGAAGAAGTCCTCATGGGACTTGCTGAAAAAATTGGAAATACCATGCAAAAGGCAGTGTCTGAAATGGGAGAGCATGTTCAGCAGGGGATGAAACAGAGCATGAGGGAAATTATGGGGCCTGGTATTGACAGGCTTGTGGGTGCTTCCGAGGATCTGGCGAAAAAGCAGGCCGACGGCTCCCAGCAGTTCTTGCAGGATTTGATTGGCAAATTTACAGAAGGCCTGGGTGCCGAAGGGAAAAGACAGCAGGAACTGATGGCATCAACATCAGGGGAAGTCAAGGAAGCCATGAGTGCCTGGGGCAATGACATGAACACCTTTCTTGCCCGGCTTGAAACCCAGTTTTCCGCCATAGAAGAGGAGAGCCGAAAGCGAAACGATCTGGTTGAAAAACAGTTACAGCATAATTCTAATTCCCAAAAGGAGAATGCAGAAAAATTAACCACGCAATTGAGTGATATCATGACCCAGTATGCCACGGATCTGGAAAAGAAACACGAGAACATGACCCAAACCGACGCTATGCGGCAGAAGGCCTTTGAAGAGCAGGTCGCCAAGCTGAACGAAAACCAGAGTACAATGATGACCTCAATGGAGGAGTTGATCGGCAAGCATACCATTGCATCAAAATCGGTAATCGCCCAGGGGGTAAGTCTGGGTAAGGGAGTCATGGGCATTCAAACCTCATTAAAAACGGTATCCACCCAGATGGAATCCGCTGGAGAAAATCTTCATCAGGCGGCAATGGCCCTGCAGAAAACCACGGACAATGTGAACCAGTCCAATGCCACCCTCACCGGTGCCATCCTGGATGCTACCCGGAGCAACACTTCCCTGTCCAACCAGAATAGAGAGGTCGCATCTGAAGTTAAAAACCTGCTGACATCGATCATATCCCTTAAAGAGGATTATACCCACACCACAGATTTATTAAAACAAGCTGCAGAAAATGCGGACTCAACCTTTGATCACCTCTCCAAACATCAGGAAGACTATAGGGTATCACTCAAAAAACATATTGATGCGACAATGGCGCAGGTGGATCATTTGATGAAAAATTATGCCGAGCAAATGGATGAGGCTCTAACCGGCTATGCAGAACAACTCAACGATGCGTTGGCCAATTATGGCAGACATGTGGAGGGGCAGACCCACAGCCGAATGCAGGCATGGGATAAGGAAACCCAGAATTACACCTCCGCCATGCTGGGTGTTGTCCAGGCAATGGAAGCCCTTGTGGATGATATGGATGTAAAAAATGCACGTTAATATAACTGCCACGGACAGACCCCATTGGAAGGATTGCCCCAAACGAAGTTTGAAGGCCCTGTATGGCATGTACCGGGACTTTCATGTAAAAATTGGATTTAAATCATGAGAATAGGTATCAGCCGAAGCAAAGGCAGGCGTGTTGATGAGGAAAATCCCTATTGGATGTCGTTTTCCGATATCATGTCTGCCCTGCTTGTTATTTTTATACTGGCATCCATGAAACTCATCCTTGATTTGACGGAAACCAGAAACAAGGTGGATCAGCAGATAGAACTCCTTGCCCAAGCCAACCAGGTAAAGGCCCTGATTTTGCTTGAAATGAAAAAAGAGCTTGATAAAAAAGGCATTACAGTGGAAATCGTGGACAATGATTCCATTCTCCGGGTACCTGCGGATCAGCTATATTTCGAAAGTAACGAATATCACATCCCAGATGATAAAGCCTATGCCGTGACCACCATTGGAAAGATACTATATGAAACCATCACCCGGGATACCCGGAATCAGTATCTTGACACCATTTTTATTGAAGGGCATACGGACAGTCTGCCCATGAACCATGGCATGGGAAACTGGGGGCTGTCCACCTACCGGGCCATTGAAGTATGGAACCATTGGCGAAATGATGAAGATATCGGAAAGGCCATCAGCAGCATAAAAAACAGCTCGGGCAATTTGATGTTTTCCGTGAGTGGATATGCAGCCACCCGCCGCTTTATTATAGATGATGATACCGATGAAAAAAGACGTCATAATCGACGGATTGATATTCGCTTTACGGTGAAACAACCCAACATAAAGGATTTAAGCAGTATTAAAGACAGCATTGGATTGTAATATGAATCCCTTAATTCTGAAAATCCCGGAATGCCGATTGCCTGAGTTTCCCTTTCGGCATTCCCTTGAAACCATTGAAAAGGCCACTGTGCAATTAAAAGAGATGACCCGGAAGGCAGGGGTGGGCTCCACGGCATTTCAACAAAAAATTAAAGAGTTGAAAAGCAGTGCCTACCATCCAAATTCAATCGCAAAAAAACTGCAAAACGGCAGGGATATTCGGGCCATGGTTTACCTGTGGCTTACCGATGAGCATTTTTTATCAAGGGTTAAGGTTTCTAAATCCATATTGCAACGTTTCAGTAGAATCAAAAAAACGCAAAGTCATCTTACCCTGTATAATCTGAGCCAGGTTTTTTTTAAATATTTTGATAAATGTGGTGATTTTGAATCCCTTGCACTGTTTTTGCTGGCAGAATACGAAAAAAGACCAGTTCCGACCTTTGACAGTGAATTGGGAAAAATTCAAAACAACAAAGAAATTTTATTTCATGTGGAAGCACCTCATACGTTGGCCCGGAAATCCATTCAGGAATCCATGGATCTGCAATTGATCATGACTAATTTCGGTGTCCCTCTTTTCCGGAAAGGACGCTTTCAGGACAAATGTACAGCGTTTTATTATCTTGAAACCTTAAGAAGTCTCTCCCTGGGAGAGGATAGTGTTGTTTTCGGTGAATTGACAAAAACAGATGTCGCAATGAGTCAATATAAGAATGGACCGGCCATAGGACATGAGGTGATACGGATATTGACGGGAAAAGCCATTGACAAAGGAGTTGAACTTCCAGAAAACTGGCTGAAAATCGTTTTAAATATCGCCGGTGATCCCCGGGTTCCGCCATCCTCCAGCAGTTATCGGATCTGGTGGAGCCAGTTGGAACAGGAGTTTACGGATTGTGTGCTCCGGGTGCTGTCTCGTTTTGATCTTAAATTGTTTCTGGAAGCACTGGATGAATTTGCCCAGCGAAACAACAACTATGAATTAGAGCGAATGTTTCCTGCCCGTAAAAAATTTCTGGAAGGCCTTTTTGACTTAGAACTGGTTGGAAAAACCCGCCTGTTTATTGGTCGAGGTGCAAAGTCTTTCCTGCAAAGCACCTATGATGAAAAAGAACTTCCCCTGTTTGCAAATCTGAGAGATGCCAATAAAAGCATCATTTATCTCCAGGTGGGGCACTTACATATGATTGAAGGCAGCCACAACTCATACCTATGGATTTATGATAAACTGCCTGAATCAAATCTTTTAAACTATTCCATCAATGAATTTGCCGTTCGTGAACTGGGTATGAGCATGAGAGAGCAATATGAAGATCAATTTGGAATTGCAACGTATTTTCCCCATCGAATTACCCATAATCCCAATGGATTGGGGTGGCAGCGACGGGCAATACAAGCTTTTCATGAGCAGGGAATCCAAATTCAACCGGAAAAGGTTTTTTCCACCGACGATTATCTTTATTATAAAATTCACCATGGGTTGGATTAAATGAAAATAACTGAACGTATCGCCAGCATATTCAGCAAAGATGATCTCAAGTTCAAACATATTCCAGACAACAACAGTTTGAATTTTGTGTTACCCCATAACCTATTTGAAAAATGCAGTGCAGGTATGGAAGGGGGTGAAGTATCACAAGCAGCCCTTCATCAGTTCATTGCCCTGCAGATGCTGGCGGAACAGGGCCTTGCAACACAAATTGCCAACGGATTTTGCCTGGAAAATGAAAATGCTGTAAGGCTTGATGAAGAAACCCGCCAGCTCCTGGAATTACCGATGCCCTGGCCCGGCTCATTTGACATTACCTTTGAGCATCACACCCAGCAGGCTTCCTTTAGTCTAAATTTGCTTCTCAAAACACTTCAGCATGAATCGATCCTGCACTATGATCTTCAAGGCTCCTTGCTTAAGTTGACTGACACAGAAATTTACCTCCCTTCTCCGGAACAGTGGGTGGTGTTGAAAACAGTTGAAGATCATAAACATCTCAAGCCTGACCAAAGGAACGAATACCAGAACCTGAAAGCCATTCATCAATTAAAAACAGCCCAGGAGCAAGGGTGTAAAGTTGCCCTGCATCATTTTGAAAAATTTAAAACCAAAATACCTGAAAATATAACGGTGACCGGGCGCATATTAGAAACAGGGGATATGCTTCTGTCTCCCCAGTTTGATGACATTGCCGAACCGGATGAGATTGAATCCCGCCTGCATCAGCTTGACCCCGGGAATCATATTCAAAGTCTCCGTGTGGGAGACACATTTATTTTGCTTGATGAAAACAAATTAAATGCCGTCCATGAAATCCTCACCAACCGAAAGATTCCCAAAAACCAGATAAAAGACTTTTTCAAGACCCCCACGGCCTTTCTGGATGCAAACCTTGTGGATCTTGACCTTGGTTTTTCCCTTCGGGTACGGGGTGCAACCCCTTTTAAACATGCGTATTTTGGTGAAACCGATGCATCTGAGATCAGCTGGTTTGAAAGAGCCTTACAGGAACAAAGCATCCAGCCCGTTACAAATCTAAACAAAGTCATTCCAGATATGGAAACACTGCAGGATGTGGAAAAATGCATCAAAGACGCGGAAAAAACAGGGGCTGACGTCGTTGAAATCAAGGGGCTGAGTTTTGATATTTCAGATTCGCAGCAAACCGGAGAAGCCCTGCGCAATATCAAGGAAAAGCTGACGTTACCCGCTTCTGATGCAGGAGATGCTGAAGTTAAAGATGAAAAGGAAAAACCAGATACAGAACCCTCTTCTGAAGAGTCCTGGGTGGTGGATGTCATTGAAAATGACGAAACAGTGGAATACAGTGCCCGGGAAATTCAAAGCCTCATCGAAAATGCTTCCTATAAAGGAGAACTTGATTTTACAGTGTACAAACGCTCGCCTTTCCCCCACCAGCAAGAGGGTATTCGCTGGTTACTTGGCCTTGCCCTGAAGACTTTAGATAACAATGGTGCACAAACCAGCGTGGACAGTACCCATGGCGCTCTTCTGGCCGATGATATGGGGCTTGGAAAAACCTACATGGCATTGGTATCAGTTGCGGAATATTATAAAGCCTGCAGAAAAAAAGAAATTTTAGAGCGGCCGGTGCTGGTGGTTGCCCCGTTGAGTATTCTGGAAAACTGGCAGGATGAGGTCCATGAAACATTCATTGAAAGCCCTTTTCGGGATATTGTGATTT
>Ga0265295_1006475_pt1 | contig 14157 bp, 24 predicted proteins | sample Munlansysbiofilm_FD_192503 | JGI IMG/M metagenome (GOLD analysis project Ga0265295, IMG submission 192503) | Leachate microbial communities from a municipal landfill in Southern Ontario, Canada - Methane capture system biofilm | ecosystem: Engineered > Solid waste > Landfill > Unclassified ... | reverse complement strand
ACAGGAGTGTCGTCTAAAACGATGACAAAGATTATGTGTAATGACGGCTACGCATATTCTATTCAGGCATAGCCGTTTATCTCTGACCAACCGCCATAGGCGGTGGTTTCCTTGAGGTTATAATGAATTAGCGTTGTCAGGGAGACTGTTAACAGGTTGTGCTGGTGTGGTGAATAGAGCATGTCTTCGTAAAAATGATAAAGTCGAAATATTTGAGCATGCGAGATTTGTAGTCGTTTATTGGACGTCTTGCGATGGTGTCGACACCATCTTCAAGGTTTAACATTTTTTAAAACGGGCATAAGCTCGTTTTTTTGTTTTAAATCCAACACAACGCGCCTTTCCTTCCTGGATTGGCGCGTTTTTCATTTTTTCCGCACCAGATCTCAATCAGTTCCCAACAAATTCGGAATTTCCGAATCTCTGCTCCAGCTTCTGTCTATCTAAATTTATCCTTGAATCTCCTTTATTTTTTCGAACATAATTAAAAATATTGTTTACCGACAATTTTGTTTGTCTGTTTTTAACTATGTTTGTTCATTATATAGGAGTTGTTATGAAAGGAATGAAAGTTCTGTCTATTGGAGAGAACAAAGGCGCGCCTCGTGTCTGGATTACAGGGAATCTCCCTGCAAAAGCTGGATTTATGCCCGGAGTTCGATTTAGACTCGAAACACTTCGTGATCGTGACTGTATCGCGTTGTGCGTAGACGAGAACGGAACTCGGAAGGTGAGTGCCAAAAAGACAAAAGAGAAAGAAGTTCCGGTTATCGATCTTAATTCTTTTGAGGCTTTGGGGCTTTTTAAAGGTCTTGATCAGATCCGTGTCGTGGCCGATACGAACAAAATCTATATCCTTCCCTTAGCTAGCGAGACAAGATTGAGGACAAGACTTGCAAGACTGAGATCAAAACTCGAAGCCGGTGACCCGCTTTCGGTGGGATCTCTTTCTCATGGAGGCGGGATTCTGTCCCTAGCCATTCATCAAGGCCTATCCAGCAGTGGTGTGCAGAGCAAACTTGCGTTCGCAAACGATATCCGTGACGAATTACTTGAACAGGCTTGCGACGTAAATCCGGCCTGGAGTCAGGAAACCATCGCACTGGCTACACCCATGCAGGAACTTGCTTTTGATCAATGGGGAATGAATAGACTTGGAGAAATTGACATCCTGGAAGCAGGCTTGCCTTGCGAGGCTTCAAGTCGCGCAGGTAGAGCCAAGAACAAGAATGTTTGTGTAGAGTCGCATGAAAGAGTAGGGCATTTGGTCGCCGCTTTTATAGCGATAATTGCAAAAACAAACCCTTCGGTTGTCGTTCTCGAAAACGTTGTTCCATATCAGCAAACTGCTTCGTCGTGGATTATCAGGCACCAGCTTCGGGATCTTGGATACAACATTCATGAAACCGTATTCAAGGGAGAGGAGTGGGGAACCCTGGAGCACAGGGAAAGGATGTGTTTGGTTGCAGTAACCAAAGGCATGGAGTTTGACTCCAGTCTTATCCGATCGAATGACCCATCGGCCCCCTGTTTAGGAATTGTCTTGGACGATATCAACCCGGATTCTGAAACATATCGTGAGGTCGGGTATTTGAAGGACAAGGAAAGCAGAGACAAGGAGGCGGGCAAGGGATTTTCTGTCCCCTATCTCACCCCTGAAGCCACTTCGGTGCCGACGCTTCGCAAGGGCTATCATAAAGGCGGTTCGTGTGATGCCAGACTTCTTCATCCAACCGATCCGAATCGGTCGAGACTGCTGACAGCTAACGAACACGCTCGATGTAAGGGAATTCCTGAAGTTGTGGTCCAAGGTTTGAGTCAGACTATAGCTCATGAGCTTTTGGGTCAGTCTGTTCTTTTTCCACCTTTTAAGGCTCTTGGAGCGTATATTGGAGACATGTTGAAGTCATTTACGAGAATTAATGTCGCTCAACATGTTTAGTGTGTCTCGAAATTTATAACAGTTAATAGGAAGTGCAATATGAGCAAGAAACAAAAAACTGTTACGGAAAAAAGCAAGTCTCATCAATTCTTTAAGAACATGCATCTTAACGATGAAAAGATATTCTTTTCTGAAGTCGCTAAATATGCTTTGCTTGAAGCAAAAGAAGCTCTGCTTTCCAGAGACGGCGTTAAGGCAATGGAGATCATCAACAACATGTTGATTGCCGAAAGAGAAAATAGAGAAAAACATGGACAGCAGTATTCCTAAAATAGAATAACTTTAGCAATTTGATTGAACCCCGATTCGGGGTTCTTTTTTTACAACTACCAAGCCAGCTCACAAAGCTGGCTTTTTTATTGTTTGTCATCCGGTCAAATAAATTATCGCCCATCTCTAAAAAAGATGGGTTTTTTGTGCAAAATTTCAAAAAATAAACTTGTCCCCAAATTAGACAGTGACGGCATTCTTGGACGAGTTTGCCTGACGTAAAACGCAAGCAATCAATCTTGTAAGTTTATCACGCGTATTAACTATAGTAAGAACAGAAATAAGGAAAATTATGGCAACTCACATTTTGGTTTTTCTCGCTTTTTTTGCAATTAGTATGTATATTGATATGCATTCGCACAAAAACCATGTCGATATGGATATCAAAGATTCATTCAAGTGGTTTTTGTTTTGGATATTTGTTGCTGTACTATTCAATTTGTATATCTTTTTAGACTTCGGTACAGAGTCAGCCCTTTTGTTCGCTTCTGGTTATTTAGTTGAAAAATCACTAAGTGTAGATAACCTTATGGTTATTATGGCCATTATTACATCTTTTGGGATAAAGAGAGAGTATACTAGGCGAATACTGTACTGGGGAGTTCTCGGTGCATTTTTTCTAAGGCTGGTTTTTGTTGGTATTTGCACTTTTTCGACAGTGATGTTCGGCAAATATGCTTTGGGCGTTTTTGGTATCATTGTGTTGTTTACAGCATATAAAATGGCAAAATCATTAAGTACCGAAGCACAAGAAGTTGAAGACTACACTAATCACTGGTCGGTCAAGATGCTTGAACGAACTAACCGAGTGACACCTAAGACGGAAGGGCAGGCCTTTGCCCTGAAGATTGACGGGAAATGGATGTTTACGCCTTTGTTTCTTTGTTTGGTGTGTATTGAGTTCGCAGACGTTCTGTTTGCCCTCGATAGTGTCCCAGCCGTCATTGCAATTACCCATGACCCATATCTAGTTTTTACGTCCAACGTGTTTGCAATTCTTGGGCTTAGGTCGCTATATTTTCTTCTAGAAGCAGCTAAAGACAAGCTTTATTACCTACAGCATGCAGTAATATTTTTATTGATGTTTATTGGTGTAAAAATGATGGCCGACATGTTTGGATTGTTCCATGTTCCAACCAGCGCCAACTTGATTGTCATAGCAATGTCTCTAACTATCGGAGGAATCGTGTCTGTTATGTTTCCTAAAGTCAGCAATTAAAGATAGTGAGCTGTTGACATATAATATTTTTGTGTTATATTTATAAGCTGTGGCAATATTGTCGCATAAACAGTGTTTATATCGAGCATATTCGATAAATACAATATAATTATAAGGTGGTAAAATGAGTATTAAGCTTGAAAAAGGACATAAGATTGACTTGAATAAAGGCGCAAACGCCGAACTAAATCAGCTTTATGTCGGCTTGGGGTGGGACCCGATTAAAGAAAAGGGTTTTTTCGGTTCAAAAACAATTGATGTTGATCTTGATGCATCCTTGCTGATGTTTAACGAAAAGCACATGTGTGACTCCGTTAGTTTTAGACAGCTAAAAAGTCTTTGCGGGTCCGTTGTTCACAGCGGTGACAACAGAACCGGAGATGGTGATGGTGATGATGAAGTCATCAACATCAAGCTCAAGGATGTCCCAAGTCATGTTACTTCCATGATCGTTGTAATCAACAGTTTTACTGGTGTAAAATTTGACAAAATCGCAGAAGCATCATGCAGGCTCTGTAATGCTGGCAATAACGAAGAACTTGCGATTTTTCCGATTACAGGTGGCGGTGATTTTACTGCCATGATTATGGTGAAGATTTATCGACACGCGGGATCTTGGAAAGTTTCAGCCATTGGCGAAAAGTGCAATGGAAGAACTTTTGACGCACTGCTGCCGACAATTAACGCGTTTCTGTAGTCGATAGAAAATTGTGGTCTGTTATAGTAATTTTTTCATTTAACAAAAACAATATAAAAGGAGAATAATTATGGGTGTAGTACTTAGTAAGGGTGGAAATGTTAATCTGTCGAAAACAGATGCTGCTTTGAAGAAGGTTCGCGTTGGTCTTGGATGGGACTCTCGTCTCACTGACGGTGCAGCATTTGATCTGGATGTTGTTTGTTTTCTTACCGATGAAGCGGAGAAGTGCCTTAACGAAAAGGACTTCATTTTTTACAATAATCTCGTGGGTGCCGAAGGTGCCGTAACTCATACCGGAGACAACCGTACAGGCGATGGCGACGGTGATGACGAGTCCGTTATTGTTGAACTGGCCGCTGTCCCGGAACGGATCAAGAAGATTGTGTTTGCTGTTTCCATCGACCAGGCCGAACAGCGTGGCCAGAACTTCGGCATGGTTTCGAGCGCCTATATTCGAGTATTGAACGAAGAGAGCGGCGTTGAGATGGCTCGCTTCGACCTGTCTGAAGACGCCAGCACAAGTCGTGTCATGATTCAGGGTGAACTGTATCGCCACAATGGCGACTGGAAGTTCAAGGCTATCGGACAGGGCTATGAGGGCGGTCTTAACAAGCTGATTGAACGCTATGGACTGAGCGAATAGGTCAAAAATAGAATCTGAAAAAACTGAAAGGGAGGGTTAAACCTCCCTTTTTCATGGAGTTATGATGTTTAGTGCAGACTTAGCTTGTGGATGTATTGAAATATTCCCACACGACAATTCATTTGAATTTCAGGACTTGTGTGGCCTTGCCAGTAGAGAGAATCCAAATAGAGGGTATCTTTTCGTTAGTAAGGTTTTGGGCAAGCATTTTCCTGTGCGCCCAAGCGATATGCGTGCTGTTTACGACAACATATCTGCAAAAATAACTGACCTTGTATCAGATGAACCAACTCTTTTTCTAGGTATGGCAGAAACTGCTGTTGGCCTAGGGCACGGTGTTTATGAGTCATTTATAAAAAGCAATGCACATAGATCCGTAACAACATATGTTCATTCAACCCGCTATAGTTTAGATAAAAGTCATTTAAATTACTGTGTAAATGAATCACATAGTCATGCTAAGTGTCACTACATACATAAAACAAAATATGACGACCTCTATACGACGTTGGTGTTAATCGACGATGAATTGTCTACGGGATCGACATTCGTAAACCTGATAGAACAGGTATTAAAGACGAAAAACTCAATTAAGCGAATTGTAATTGGATCAATTATAAGCTGGCTATCAGATGAAAAGAAGAAAAAAATAAAAAAACTTTTCCCGTTAAAAAGTATAGAGTTTGTTTCTTTGTTTTCCGGTGAGTTTCGATTTACGGCCAATGAAAGTTTTCGACCAGTTCTCCCTTGTGGGTCAGAAACTATTGCCGAATGTCCAGTAGTGGTTGCTTGCAGTCTTGGACGGCATGGAATCGAGGGGCCTATTGGTTCAGAAGTTGTTCGAAAAACGGTTGATCAGATCATTGAAAACTCGAATCTTGTAAAGACAAAAACAGTAAGTATCGTAGGGACCGGAGAGTTTTTGTATCTACCATATCTTGTTGCATTAGAGATTGAAAGTAAAGGGTTTGATGTAAGATTTCAATCAACGACCAGGTCGCCAATTCTTGTAGACGGTATTATTGAAACAAAAATATTGCTTAATGATGTGTATGAACAAAATGTTCCACATTATGTTTATAATTTGGATGTAAGCTGTAGTCAGGTTGTTTTTTTATATGAAACTAAGCAAAAACATCAAGTTTTTGGAAATAGCATAAGCCATTATAATCTGGAGTATGGGAAAAATGATTGTATCGTTTACAGACTTGGATAACACACTATTTTCAAGTATTAAAAAAAATTTGAACATCTGTAGTGTTATTACAAGAAAAGATGATGAAACTGCTTCATCTGGAATGTCTTCGCAGCAACAAAAAATATTTGATTTACTGAACTCTAATACAACTGTGATTCCCGTTACTGGCAGAAACTTGCAACAGTTCCTACGCGTAAAACTACCGTTTAATTCATACGCAGTCCTTAGCTTTGGTGGACTCATTTTGAACCCAGATAAAAGCGTCAATGAGGAATGGAGCGAAAAAATTACGTCGAACGTATCAGAGACTTTGTTCGACTGTGTTTACGACTTGTGTCGTGAAACATATCAAATTCTTCTACCGCATGCGAAAGTCCGAATCGTTAGTGAGCTTGGAAAAAAATTATACATAGTGGTCAAGTCAAGCAGTCCTCGGCTTAGAAGCATAAGCGATGCAATGAAAGAAGATGAAAGACTTTATAGTTTTAATATTTTAGAAGGGCAGGATGAGATTGCTATCATTCCAAAGACTTTTAGCAAAAGACTCGCTGTAGATTTCTTGAAAAAAGAACTACTGAAAGAAACAGGTGAAAATTGTCTATTTTTGGGGTGTGGAGATAGCATTTCTGACATTTCATTCATGTCATCATGTCATTTCTCGATAGTTCCTCATAAATCTCAAATATATAAAATGTTTGCAGGAGAGTTTTAATGTTTAGCGGAAGTTATAAACCAGAAGACGTAGAAATACTTTTGCAGCCTATTGATTTTCAGTTTGTCGATATAGATGAAAAAGAAAAAATGATACAGAGCGGTGAAAACCACTACAGCGAATTGCTTAGCTATGAGTCATTGCCATCGCAAAAGTATTACGACCTATATCATGAATCAATGGATAGAAACGCTGTCCTCGTAGCCCAGGATATAATGAGATTAGCTGAACAGATAAACAACGAAAAAGAATCAGTCGTTCTTGTCTCTCTTGCTCGTGCAGGAACGCCAGTGGGTGTCTTGCTCAAGATTGCGCTAGCTAAACGTTATAATAATATCGCAAAACACTATTCAGTATCCATTGTCAGAGACAAGGGTATTGATGAGGCTGCTTTGACATATATTGTCAAAAACAATCCTGGATCAAAACTATACTTTGTTGATGGCTGGACCGGGAAAGGGGTTATAACCAGAGAACTCGTTTCTTCAATTGAAAAATATAATGCTCGATATGGAACTAGTATTGAACCGACCATGTGTGTCTTGGTAGACCTTTGTGGCATGGCTGATATGACGGGGTCTTACGATGATTACCTGATTCCATCGTCAATCTTAAATGCAACTGTATCTGGTCTGATTAGCAGATCCATTATTGATCCACACACGGAAGATAGTTCCGAGTTTCATAAGTGCTACTTTTACTCCGAATATAAAAACTCTGATTTAAGCAATGAATTCATTGAAAAAATGTCTTCAATATTTTTAGATAATAATTTCGAATTCGATTCGAACGTTGTAGATTACAAAGAAGGGAAGGTTCTGGCCAAAATGAATGCGCTCAGTCTTTTGCTTCATTACGTAAAAAAATACAATGTGCAAAACATTAATTTAATTAAACCAGGAATTGGAGAAGCGACTCGTGTTTTGTTAAGACGAACTCCTGATTTGGTTTTAATAAAAAATAATTCTCCCGACGTTAAACATATTGTGTATTTAGCAAATGAAAAGGGCGTAAAAATTATTGTAGACCCAAAACTACCATATAATGCCGTAAGTATTATTCAAAATAAAAACTTTTAAGGATTTGAAATGATCAATATTAACAACCTTGGAGCGACGATGTATGTTCCAGGGACTCATAAAGACATATTGAAGATTGCTAATAAAAAAAAGTTTCCAAAGCTCACTTCGGTTGTCTTTTGCTTGGAAGACTCAATTAAGGAACGTGACCTGTCTTCGGCGACAGACAACATTTTGTCTGCGATTCCTTTGTTCAATCAGAGCCTGAATATTTATCGTTTTGTCAGACCAAGAAATAATCAGGTCTTGGAAACCTTGCTTCAAAACGAGTCTATTTCTGGGCTTCATGGGTTCGTACTTCCAAAGATCAGCCTGAAAAGCCTGGTTGAAGCTGTAGAGATGGTGGAAAAGGCTGGATATCATCATACCCTCATGATTACACTGGAAACCGTGGAGGTTTTTCGTTCGTCATTTATAGACGAGCTTGCGACTCTATTGGATGAAGACCGTTATAAAAAATTCGTTTCTTGTATCAGAATCGGGGGTCTAGACCTTTTAAACATTTTAAAGATCAAGCGTCCAAAGGGCGTTACTATTTACGATACCCCATTAAAGGGCGTTATAAATAATGTTGTGTCGGCGTTTAAGCCTATTGGATACCCTGTCACATCGTGTGCATATGAGTATTTTGATGATCACGAAACCCTAAGTACTGAAATTGATCTCGATTTCGCACATGGTCTTATGGGTAAAACAATTATTCATCCGAACCAGTTGAATATTGTTCTTGATAAATACATGGTATGCGAATCTGACTTCAATATGGCTGTAAAGATAATGGAACCAAATGCCCCGTCTGTATTCAAGTTAAATGGATCAATGTGCGAGGTTGCTACTCATAAAAATTGGGCGACTGATGTTTTGGATAGAGCCAAAACATTTGGTGTTAAAAACTGTTAAATCAAAATAAGGGGATAAATTATGCTGGATAAGTTTAAAAAACTGTTTACTGAGGGTGTTGATATTTTTCAGGAAGAAGTGAAGAAGATCAAGAACAAGGATTTTCTTGAAGCAGTTATGGCAGGTTGCGCACTGGTGTCTGCCGCTGACGGCACTGTGTCTGCTGACGAAAAGCAAAAAATGATTGGATTTATTAAGCAGAACGATGCGTTGAAGGTTTACAATATCGATGACGCTATCAAAATCTTTCGCAGTTACACCGACAAATTTGAGTTTGATTTTGGAATTGGAAAAGGAGAGGCGTTGCAGGCTATTGCAAAGCTGAAGAAACACCCTGATCAGGCTAGGCTTATGATTCGTGTGTGTTGCGTTATTGGTGCTGCGGATGGAAATTTTGATGACGCAGAGAAAAAGGTTGTCGTTGATATTTGCAACGAAGTCGGTGTCAGCAAAGACGACTTTGGTCTTAGTGAAAAGTAGTTCCGTCGTTTAGTTGTTGAGATATCAGACCCCTCACTTGCTTGAGTTGCAAGGAGGGGTTTTTTATTTTTAAAAATTTGATTTATATTCATGCTTATGTTGTAATATATGTACAATTATTTTTGTTGTTATTTGTTTTCAACATTATTTAAAACAAGGACATATATGTCGTACATAATCGAAATTACGGGCTTGTACCCACATTTATATGAAGAAACGTTTTCGCCTAGTGTAGAATGCAAGCAGAAAAACAATTCATTTTTTGTTTTTTCTTCGCTTTCCGAAGCTGAAGATAAGTACTTCATGTTAACCGGCCATCACTGGTCTGATTGTTTGTCGGACTGGTTGAAATTTGCGTACCCCGTGTATGCTGCCGAAATTTTCAATTGAATTAGGGAGAACCGACATGGGAAGATGTACTCAGTTTGTAGGGATTAACGACAAGGCGCGTAAGTACCTTGAAGAGCACTGCAACAAGATCAAGGTTAAAAGAAGTCACGAATACCACAACCCAAGAACTGGCCATACCGAATACGAAAACTCGGTTGGCGAAATCCTAGATTCTGAAGTCGGCGATCGCTTCGAATGGGATGGTATGTTTGACGGCGAAGGCGGGTTTTTGAAAGTTTATTACCTGAAAAATGGGTCCAAGATCTATGAAAAAGTCCAGGACGTTGTCTGGTCCTCTGGTCCCATGATCTTTACCGCTCTGTGTGATGAAAATGATGTTTGGGTTTCAGAAACCCTGTGGACGGATGACGAAATGGATTACTGCTAGGAAAAAAATGAAAAATTGTCTAAATTGCAAATACGAACCCAAATGGCAAAAGCTTTACGACGATCTTTATGATGGGTTTTGCGAGAAAAGTGTTCGAACAGTTACATACGGAGCACCAACGCATGGAGAAGTCGATGAGTATTGCGATATTGTATCATGTTCTTCTTGGGAGAAAGGGGATGCGAGAGCTGCTATAAAGGCTCGAAGTCGCCTTACTAAACTATGTTATTTTTAACTTTGAACACTTAATCAAAAGGACTTAATTTTGATCAAACAGATTGGAGGCAAAAAAGACATTGATGCAGCCAAAATTGATATGGATTCTTTGTCCACTATTCCTGGCTTCGTCTTTGCTTGCGTTGAACCAGACGGCAATGATTTTAGATGTGTTTCATATTGGGATGTTGGTGGCAAAGCAACAAAGGGACAAAGGAACATTCCTTTCTACCGAATATTTGCCGACTGATTCTAATAATCAAATATTTGGTATTTTTTAGCCAAGACCTTCCGACAGTACAGCCTTCGTTTATCGAGGGCTTTTTTGTTTTTGACAGCAAAAAGTTGATATTATCTAATAAAAATGGTAAATAAAAATGACGGCTACGCATATTCTATTCAGGCATAGCCGTTTATCTCTGACCGACCGCCATAGGCGGTGGTTTCCTTGAGGTTATAATGAAAAACGCAACTGAAATCAGTTTTTCTGATGGAAATGCCAAGATAAATTCTGAGTTCTCGTATTCATACAATATAATGTTTTTGGGGCGAACGGACAAGGTCTATGAACAGTACTGGAACCTACTTGCGGCCCTTCATAACGGGATTGTGGTCAAGAATGGAGTTTCTCAAAACCAAATGTTCGTATATAGCGATCCAAAGTCCAGAGAAATTCATCCTGATGCCGGGATATGGAAATCCTGCTTCCAGGCTATTAGCAAGAGCGTCACACAATACATTGTTGGAAAATATCCACTCAAAAAACAGCCGACACAAAACTTTTTGCGAAACTTTTTAGCACGCAGGGGCAAATTGTGAGGCCCGAGGCAATGCAAAGTCTTCGACAGGCTCTGGACGAAGTGCTGGCCATGAATGAGCAAGAACTTTTTGCCGACATGGGAAAACCCGAGAGCAAGTATTATTTTTCAGAACTTGGACAAGTAGAAAAAATCTGGTGTGACGAAGACAGCAAGTCAGAGTCAATAGACCTAAACATTAGCCCTAAGGGTCATGAGTGAATATAGACAAATCCTGCCAAAGCCTGGTTTTGGACAACTGTGCAACGGATGTGGCTTGTGTTGCGCGGAAGAACCTTGTCTGCTTGCAATGGAGCTTGGTTTTGTCGATGCACCGTGTGGCATCCTTGAGGATGATGGAGACGGACGCTTTGCGTGTGGGCTTACAACGAATCCGTATCAATATCTTTCAAGGCCGCAATCCGAAAAATGGGTGGCAATCGATAATGTCGGTAAAGAAGAATGCCTTGTCGACTTGGAAAAAAAGTCTCTCATAGAATATTTCAAAAATAGATTGGCAATCGGATGCGGATGTGATTCCGATCCGGATAGGGATAAAAAAAATGAGTAGAAACATGGCTTTGGAAAAAGTTGGCAGGGCACGTGTCGCGTACAGGCTTCAGCAAATGGGATGGCGTGTTGGTGAAGCGTTTAGCGATGGCTATGATTTGCTTGCGCATCACCCTGTCCATAACACGACGTGCTTGATAGAACTTAAGACAATGGATATTAGCAACAGGGGAAAGGATTCTAATCTAACTGCTCCGGTTAGTGCTATGGAGCGCGAAACCTGCACGCATATCATTGCCTATATTGAACCAGCAGGTCGATACTTCATTGCCAGAAAAGACAAAATTTTGACCCCAAAGGGGAATATCTTTGCTGCAACGGACCAAGAAGGCAGGCTGCGAAAGCCGAGAGAGGAGAGTAAAAGCTTTGCCAGGTTTGAAGAAGCGTGGGAAGAGCTGCTTTGCTAATTCTTACTATGCTTAGGTTTCAATGTATCCAACGCCGATACACTCATTTCTAAAATTGTTTATCTTTCATTACACCCAATTCCGATGCACTGATTGTGTCCATCGCCCAGGTAATGAATACTTATACACCGTTCAATGAACTACCGTCCACTATACAGACTTTTGTATAGTGGACGGTAGTTCATTGCCAATCCAATTTATTGATCTAATTGCTGATGTCGGGCACCAATCTATACACTCCTCACAGCCAATACATTCTTCTCCATTGAATCCGATTATAATTCCTAATCCAGCCATATTATCAATCCTCTTTTATGATTTATATAAGTCACAAAAAACTCTTCGCCAAGCTCATAGCTGCTTACATGAATAAATAACTAAACTTCATTACATCCAATCCCTGTACACGAATTACGTCCATTTCCCAAATAATACATGCTAATGCAGCCAACAGGACACATATCGCAGCACTGCATACAGCCAATACAACCATCTATTTCTATGTTCATTATGTTCATACCCGACCATCCGATTGATCTTATTGCAGATGTAGGACATACATCTACGCATTGCTCACATCCAAGGCATTCTTCTCCGTTAAAAACCATTATAATCCCTAATCCAGCCATATTGATAATCCTCTTTACTATTTTATTTATTTAAGTTAAGTTGCATCAATAATCATAAAAAAGGATGCAACATGAAAAATATAGAACAATTAAAATCAAACGAAGCTAGATACAAGCATACATACTACTTCCGTATGATCCCAAAAGCTGAAATATGCATCGCTCTGAATATCTTTCATTCGATGAAGTCAGGACTCTGGGCGACCATATAATGTCTGTTTTTGGAGAACAACAAAATATTTCAGCTTTTTTAAAACAATGTCCTATTTTTACTGAACTACATCATCGGTACGCAGAACAGGACAAGTTCGAAAACACAGAGCTTCTTCCTTTTGTATGGGAGAGGATAAAAAAAACGACGATTTTGTGTCTGTTGGATTTGAGAGCAATAACATTGTTCCAGAACAGGATTTGAACATGTTTTGCAAGTTTTTTGTTGCAGCGCTTGAATATGTGGCAGAGCATGAGCCAACTGAGTTCAAAAAATTTAGGGTATCAAAAATTATCAGGCATGAGTTGATCACCAGGTATGCCGTGTATGAAACCGAAATTTGTGACTAGGAGGGGTAGTATGGGCACATATCAAGCTGAAAAAATAGAAAATCTACTGGACACTGTAGGGTTTACTAAAGAATGTGATGGATGCAAATACTACAAAGAGTGGGAGGAGTCACATCCCTATGGCTCTACGTTTGCGTATGAAACTATGGCGGAGTGCGGGTGTGAAAATGACGACCTTTGTCTTAGGCTGAACCCTGGGTTGAAGTAATTTTATATGAAAAATGACAACAGTAACAAATCAAAAAATTAAACAACTTTTAAACACTGATGGATTCAACGAAAGCTGTCATGATTGCTCGTTTTACCAGGAATGGGGCGAATATCCTTTCGTTTCGAATCTTGTTTGCGACAACGACGCTGAATGCGAGTGTGAAGATGACAGGTTGTGCGTTAGGCTGAGATTGGGATAGGACTTACTGTATATACTGTGCGCTGTGAGGCTTGCGGGCTTCGGCTTCCCCTCGCAGACAAGTAAGCCCCGTGCATCTTTAGTGATGTGCGGGGTTTACTTGTCATCTATTATTTTGGCTGTGTTCGTAAAAATTGTTGTTTTTAATGAGATTCAGTCAAATTCGTTAAATAGCCAGCAATTCGTCCAGATGTTTAGTAACATCAAAGACGTTGGACGTCCTTTTTGCGTAATCCCGGATGTCAGAGATTGTTGTGCGCTTTGGCTTTGAACATGATTTCGTTAAAAATGATTGCATTTGAGATGCTTCGTCCTGATTCTTGATGAGTTCAATAAACTTGAACCAAGACAGGTAGTTATTCAAATATTTTGTTGCGACACCGTAGAACTTACCCATCCAACGCTTAAGACGTCCGTGATAATTGTTGACGTTTTGAATATGGTATATTCCGTCCGTTCTGTTATTCTTGTTTACGTTTACTTTCCTGTGATGAATGTTCTTTCTTGTACAGAATTTTTTGTAAACATTCGCTGAGTCTGTACAAAACTCATTCACTTCATCAAGAGAGTTTTTTGCAACGTTATCCATGTGCTTTAGAGACATCTGCCCCATGCAAGCTGTTTTACTAAATACACGACCGGATCTA
>Ga0265295_1006474_pt1 | contig 14159 bp, 11 predicted proteins | sample Munlansysbiofilm_FD_192503 | JGI IMG/M metagenome (GOLD analysis project Ga0265295, IMG submission 192503) | Leachate microbial communities from a municipal landfill in Southern Ontario, Canada - Methane capture system biofilm | ecosystem: Engineered > Solid waste > Landfill > Unclassified ... | reverse complement strand
GACCCGTTTGGCCTTCTCCAGAATCCGGCGGCGCTGCTCGCGCCAATCAGTCGATAGTTCCATGTTCGGTTTCGTCCTTGACGGTCTGCAGATGCAGATTCCACATGGCATCCAGCACCACGTCCACTCCGGTTTCGTCCAACGCCGACATGAAGTACACTTTGAGCCCAAGCTGGTCAAAGGCTGCCCGCACCTCGGCCAAACGCTCCTCGTCAACCAGATCGATCTTGTTGATGACACGAATCTGAGGCTTCTCGCCAAGCGCCGGATCGAACATGCGCAACTCGTCGTCAAGTATATGGAACCCGGACAATGGGTCGTCCACATTCACATCCTCGATGCTCAGGATATGAACCAGAAAGCGGGACCGCTCCACGTGACGCAAAAAGGTGTGCCCCAGACCCTGGCCCGTATGGGCGCCTTCGATGAGGCCGGGAATGTCTGCCACGACCAGCTTGCGCTCATGCTCGTCGATGACCACGCCAAGGTTGGGTGCCAGCGTGGTGAAGGGGTAGGCCGCGATTTTCGGCCGGGCCGCGGAGATGCGCGAAATGAGGGTGGACTTGCCCGCGTTGGGCAACCCCAGGAGGCCGACGTCGGCAAAGACCTTGAGTTCGAGGCGAATGTATTTTTCCACGCCCGGTTCTCCAGGCTGCGCGAAACGTGGCACCTGCATGACGGACGACTTGAAATGCGCATTGCCCTTGCCCCCGCGCCCGCCTTCGGCCACGACGATCTCCTGGCCATCCGTTGTGAAGTCGGCGATCAGCCGCTCCTGGCCATCCACTTCCTCGAAGACCTGGGTGCCCACGGGCACCTCGACGATCTTGTCTTCGCCGGCGCGGCCGTAGCACAGACGCCCGCCACCGGGCCGCCCGCTCTCGGCTTCCTGGAAGGAAGCGTGACGATAATCGTAAAGAGTCAACAGGTTATTGTTGGCTCGCATGATAACGTCGCCACCCTTGCCCCCGTCCCCTCCGTCGGGGCCACCCCGAGGCACATATTTTTCCCGGCGGAACGAAACACTGCCCTGACCACCGCTTCCGGAACGGATGATGATCTTGGCCTCATCTACAAATCTCATGTTCTCTCCAGGTCCGGGGGGCAAAACCGCCGGACAGCAAAAAAAGCCGCCCAAGAGCACTCTCTTGAAGCGGCTTGAAAAAGGCTTGTGCTGGACAAAGCCTAGACAGCAGGAACGATATTGACCCTGGTCTTGACCTTGTTCTTGCGGGTATACTTCTCAAACTTCACGACTCCGTCGATCAGAGCGAAAAGAGTGAAATCCTTGCCCACGCCAACGTTAACGCCGGGATGAACCTTGGTGCCATGCTGACGCACAAGAATGTTGCCCGCCAAAACCGTCTGGCCACCGAACTTTTTCACGCCAAGTCGCTGACCGGCACTGTCGCGCCCGTTGCGTGAACTACCACCTGCTTTTTTATGAGCCATTATTTCCTCCCGACACTAGGCCTGAATGGATTTCACTTTCAGGGTTGTATAATCCTGACGGTGACCCTGGGTTCTACGATAATCCTTGCGGCGTTTCTTTTTGAAAATGATGATCTTCTTGTCACGACCATGCTCAACCACTTCGCACTGCACGGCTGCGCCGTCGACGAAAGGCTGGCCGATCTTGACATCGGCGCCTGTTCCGACAAGCAGGATCTTGTCCAGAGTGAGCTCTGAACCGGCCTGCACGTCAAGCTTGGCTACCTTCAGACTGCGGCCTTCTTCCACACGAAACTGCTTTCCGCCCGTTTCCACGATTGCAAACATCTTGCGTCCTCCAAAATATTGAACGACGTGGCTACCTCTTCCGAGGTGCCCCGTCAAGACTTTCATAACGCTATAAAGCCGTCCGGAGCAGGACAGCTGTCGAGAGGGAGGATGCAAATAAAACGAAACCTGATGAGCGTCAACAAAAAATTCAAGAACACCAGGTTCCCAGTGTCTCGAGCAGATCCTGCAAGCAATAGGGCTTGGACAGGTGCCCGTTCATGCCCGCCCCCAGGCTCTTGAGCTGGTCCGACTCCAGGGCGTGGGCAGTCAGGGCGATGATCGGCACGCTCAGCCCCATGGACCTGATTTTCCTGGTGGCCTCAAGGCCGTCCATGACCGGCATCTGGATGTCCATGAGCACTATGTCGAAAACTTGCCCTGCCGCCAGGACATCCACCGCTTCACGCCCGTTCTCGACCAACTGGACATCCTTCACGTTCAGGCTGCTCAGCATCTTCATCAGCAAACTTCGATTGAACGGATTGTCCTCCGCCGCCAAGACCCGGACGTGTCCGAAGGAGCGTTCATCAGCGTCAATGGCTGCAAGCTGCCGCGCAGGAGCGGCCGCAGACACATTCATGTCCAGAGTGAAGGCGAAAGTGCTGCCCTGGCCGACCCGGCTTTGCACCGAGATGCCGCTACCGCCCAGCAGACGCACCAGGCTGTTGGCGATGGTCAGGCCCAGGCCCGTTCCGCCGTATTCGCGGGTCAGGGAGCCATCCGCCTGTTCAAAGGAAATGAAGATACCCTGTTGCCGGTCCGGTGAAATGCCGATCCCAGTGTCGCGCACGGAAAAACAAAGCGAGGCCTTTCCTCCCGCGCCAATCTCCCCGCGAACGGAAAGCTCCACGCCGCCCTGTTCCGTGAACTTGATGGCGTTGCCGAGCAGATTGACCAGAATCTGCGTCAATCGCCCGGAATCCGTACTCACTACCCGTGGCAATCCGGAAGTGATCAGACGTAGATCAAGCCCCTTTTTCTGCGCCTGATCGCTGAACATGGTCCGCACACGCGCAAGCAACTCGCCCAGCTCGACATCCTCGGGCACGATGCGCAGCATGCCGGCCTCTATCTTTGAAAAATCAAGAATGTCGTTGATGATGACCAGGAGACTCTCGGCGCAGACGCGGATTCCCTGCACGCAGTCCGTCTGCTCCGGATCGAGCCGTGTTCTGGCAAGCAATTCCCCGTGACCGAGAATGGAATTCATGGGCGTGCGGATTTCATGGCTCATGTTGGCCAGGAACATGCTTTTCGCCTGGGATGCGGCTTCCGCCCTGCGCCGGGCATCGACAATTTCGGTAACCTCGATGACGCTGACGATCATGCCGCCAAAAGCCTCCGCGCCCAGGACAGGCTGCATGCGCACCACCAGAGCCATGTCCCGAAAGGATTCCAGCTGGATTTCCCGCAGCCGGGTTCGAGGATCTTCCTGCAGGGCGCGCAATCCCTGCGCCATTTGCGTCCCGAGGATCCCGCCAGGGAAGAGATCCCAGATTTTCCGCCCCAGAAGACCGGCGGCTTCAATGCCCAGAATGCGGCACAGACTGTCGTTGACCTCGAGCACGCCTCCGCGCTCGTCGGTCAGGGCGACACCCTCGTTTATCCCCGAGAGAAGCGACTCAAGGCGCGATTTTTCCTGCAGAAGTTCGCGCTCGGCCTGCTTGCGCTGAGTCACGTCCATGAAAACTTCAAGAATCAGGGTCTCGCCCTGGAGGATGACCGGAATGGAACTCTTGATCACGTCCAGGGTTCGCCCTTCCAGGGCACGCATGCGCACCTCGTGCTCGAACTCAACCCGGGGCTGCCGTTCGGGGTCATCGTCTTGGACTTTTTCATAGAACATGTCCCACGGGACGCGGCGCTCGAAAAACCAGCCGGGCTCGATATCGAGGAGGTTGGTCGCGGCAAGGTTGACCCGGCGGATGATCCGGTCCTGACCCAGGATGGCGATACCCACCGGCAGGGCCTCCAGGATTCTTTCCATGCCCGCGTTGGCTTCCACCACGGCCGCGCCGTCTTTTTCCCGGGATCTGAGCATGTCCGCAAAGGAAAACATGATACGCACGCACAGCGTGACCATGCCCGCCAGCAGGAAGATGACCAACCCACATGTCATGACCAGAAGCCTGTCGGCATTGGACTGATGGTTTTCGATGGCCAGGGCGATCCGGGCCCTGATGTCGCGCTGGAGAATGTCGGCCGTCGTCTCCGCCTGATCGAACAAGGCCTCGGCCTGTTCGTGGATGGGCGCCATGTCGGCGTCCGCCTCCTTCGCTTCCGCCTCATCCAGGGCATGCAGGAGGTTGCGAACCATGAAATGCCCGTGATCCGAAATTTCCCGTACCATAGGGACGAGCTTCGAGGCTTCGCTCAGAAGTTCCGGGGGCATGGGCCGGGCCAGATGTATTCCCTGATCCGCAGCCTGTCCGCCTGGAGCGCCCGCGCCGAGCTGGCCGCCCTGATGCATCACGACCAAGGATCCCCGCGAGCGCATGAGCGCCCTGTCGATCGTGGATTCAATCGCGAAAAGGCCAGGCAAGTCCGAGACGAGAGGCAGACGGTCAAAACCCAGGCGGGCCGAGCTCATTTCAACCCGAAAAGTCTGGACCAGATCCAGATGGGCCTGCTCGGCCTTCATCAGCAACTGATGTTCCCAAATGACCCGGTAGCGATAGGCTTCCTTGATCCCCAGCAAGATGATCCCGAGCAACATGAGCGCCAGCAAGGCCAAAACCCGCCGTTGGTTCGGATGCTCCAGATTTATGAAGGAAAGGCTCTTCATACCGCCCTGCCCAGAAAAAAAATGTCCACTCGCCGCGCTTTGGCGGCAAGGCAGGCCTTTGCGCAGGCCGTCAGGGTCGCACCCGTGGTCATGACGTCATCGACCAGCAGAACATGCCTACCGGACAGATTCATGGCCGCCTCGAAAGCGCCCGCGACGTTGCGGTGCCTCTCGGCCCGGCCCAGGCTCGACTGGGCCCTGGTATCCCGGATCTTGCGCAGACCGCGAAAAAGAGGAGCTATGCCGATAACCTTGCCGAGCATGCGCGCCAGCTCGGCGCTTTGGTTGAAGCCTCGGTCTAGCACCCTTACGGGCAGCATGGGCACGGGCACGACGCAGTCGGGGCGGGGCAGTCGGTGTCTGTCCCAGGCTTGGCGGATCAAGTCGCGCAGCAGCAACCCCAGGCCGTGATCGTGATTGAACTTGTATTGATGGATAAGATCGCGCAGGGCTCCGGAGTAGGGTCCGTGAAAAGCCACTCCCGACCACGGGGGCTTGCTCAGGCGACAGGCGAGGCATGAATATGCGGGTGCGGCGGAGTCCTCGTAGCAGATGCCGCAGTCGGGACAGTACCCCCCGACACGCGGCGCAAGGAGCGCCCAACAGGCTGGGCACAGAGGAAAATCGCCTGCATGTTCGAGCACCGCCGCGCAAAATTGGCAGCGGCGACCAGCCGCATGCAGCACGGCAGCCAGACCGCGCGCAAGTCCCGCCCCTACCATCCGCTGCTCCCGGCCAGGTCGCGCACGGCGTCCTCGGCCGCGCGGTCCCGGGAAAAGTCGTCGGCTCCGTCCAGGCCGCGCAGAAAGAGAGTCTTTTCGATGCGATAATCAAAAATCTGAAGGAAATAGCGCAGGGTCGGCATGATTCCCGTGAAAAGATTCTCGCCCCGTGTCCGCCCCGCCACCAGCACGACATAGGCCCGGCGCTCGGCCTTCGGGACACGCAGGGCGTTTTGTCTGGCCATGTATCTGGACTGGGAACGGTCGATCCAGGCTTTGGCCTGGCTTGGCAGGTGATAAAAATAGACCGGCGCGGTCAGGACCAGTCCGGAGGCGTGGTCAAGCCGCGAAAAAAGTTCCTCCGCCCCGTCCGGACCAATTCTGCACACTCCGTCCTCGGAACAGCACCCGCATCCGGTGCAGGGTTCCATGCGATAATCCCGCAGGAACACGGGCCGGGGGGGCTGGTCCAGACTGCGCGCGAAAAGAGCGGCGGCATGATCGCTGTTCCCCCCCGCCCGGGGGCTCATGGACATGATCAGAGGTTCAGTCATGGACGTGGCTTGCGAACGAATTCCGCCCGCACGAATTCGCCGACTTCGCTCAGGCTGAGGGTCCAGTCGGTTTCCACATAAAGAGCGTTCTCAAGCTGGGGCACCACGCCCGGCTTGACCCAAAAAACCTGCCTGTCCGTACGGCTGAAGCGCAGCTGCCAACTGGCATCCACTCCCACGTGTCAGCACTTGTCGCGGAAATCATGTTCGCCTTCGGGGATCATGGCCACTCCTAACGGATGAATTCGGTAAAAAACGGATTGTTGAGCTTTTCCTGACCGACGGTGGTCTCGGGCCCGTGACCGGGATACACCACCGTCTCCTCGGGCAGGGTGAATATATTGGCTCGCACGGAACGGATCAGCTCCCGCTCCGAGCTTCCGGGAAAATCGGTGCGTCCGACGGAGCGGTAAAAAAGCAGATCACCGACAAAAACCGAGCCCAGTTCCTCGAAATAAAAGGACAGACTGCCCGGACTGTGCCCGGGGGTGGCCAGCACCCGGCATGTCGTGCCGAGCAGGGGCAGCTCGCCTTCTTCCAGCGGCGTGAACGAAAAGGACGGAGTGCGCGGGAAGCCCATCATTCCGCCACCGCCAAGTTCCGTTTCCAGGAGAAATCCATCCTTGGCGCTGGCCATGACCGGGAGCCCCGTGGCCGCGACCAGGTCCGCGTTGCCCTGGATATGGTCAAAATGCAGGTGCGTGTTCAGAATCGCGGTCAGGCTGACTTCTTCGGAAGCAAGAAACGACAGGATTTCCTGCGCCTCCCCTCCCGGGTCGATAACCACGGCCTCACGGTCCGAGTGCACGACGTAGCAGTTTGTATCCAGCGGGCCAAGCGGCATGACGGTAACTTTGAGCATCAATTCCTCCCTTGGAAATTTTTGAGCCCAAGATGTAGCCAGCTTCGGCCCAAAACACAATTCTGCTTTCTGGACAAGGATTCCGGCATGAGGCAATGGCTTCAAAAACAACCGGGGTCAATTATGAACACGGCCACTTCCATCGAGACCGGCACGCTGCGCAGACAAGACATCATCGAATACGAGCCCCTGCTCAAGACAGCCCTGAGGGCCATCATCCCCTTTTCCTCCTACAGCCTCATGTTTCCGGCCAAAACACCAGAAGACATGGAAGCGGACCCGGTGCATCCTTTCGGACGCGCGGCGTTGGAGAATGACCGTCTCTCGCTGCCTCTGACGCATTCGGACAGACTGCTCGCGATCTTTGAAGCCCGGGGCGTAAACCCCGAGGAAACAGCCCGGGCACTGCCATTTCTGCCGCACATGGCTTCCCTGTGCCTGGAGCAGATCAAGATTCGCAAATCGGCCATCACCGATCCCCTGACCGGCCTCTTCAACCGCCACTGCATGCACCAGGCCCTGATCCGGGAAATTTCCGGCATCGTCGGCGCCATCATGCCCGGCCCGGAGGCCATGGCCGACGACTCCCTGCAAGGGCACAGCGCCTGCTTCGGCCTCATCATCCTGGACCTGGACCGCTTCCGCCAGATCAACGACAATTTCGGACACAATTTCGGAGACAGAATCCTGGTTCTGGCAGCGGAGCGTCTGCGGGCCGTCTGCCCCAAACAGACCCTGGTCTGCCGTCTGGACGGAGACTCCTTCGGCGTGCTCTGGCCGCAAGCCTCCCGCGCCAGGATGAGCGAACTGGCGGTGAGCCTCGGCGCCGAACTGGCCCGGGTCACGGCCCGCTTCACGCCCCTGCGCGAGGATGTCGGCGTTTCAGCCAGCATCGGATACGTGAACTATCCGCAGGATCTTCAGGGCGCGCAGTTCCAAAAAGCTCCCGAGGAGCAGGCCTGGCTGATTCTGGAAAAAGCCGAAAAAGCCCTGAGCACCGCCAAGGCAGGCGGCCGCTCCCAGATCTATTCCTTCCGGCAGATCCTCACCCAGGGCGGCGTGGTCCTTGACGTGATGCCCATGAACCGTCTGGTCATTAACCTCGGCCGGAGCATGGACGCCCACGAAGGGCAACGCTTCCTGATCTGGTCCCGCAAGTTCAACGGCAGCGAGACCATTGTCGGGACACAGGGCGACGCGATTTTCGGCCACTACCCACCCATGTACAAGGCAGAGATCTCGCTGGTCGAAGTGCAGGACGAGATGTCCATCGCCGAAGTGCTGGTTCAGAGCGATCCGAACTGGACCGTGGAGAAGGGCGACAAGCTGACCCTGCTCGACGACCACGCCGGACGCATGGAACAGCGCGAAGTCCAGCCCGGCGACCGCACCCCGCAAAAAGACCCCCTCACCGGCCTCTATCCCTACCGGGATTTTCTGCAGGCCTGGCAATCCGTCCGCGGCCAGGCAAAGAGTTTCTGCATGGTGCTCATGCGCCTCGAAACGCCCCATGCCGAACGCACGCCCATGGACAAGATGAAGGAAGAACAGTTCTTCCAGACCCTCGCCGGGCGGGTCGAAACCCTGTTCGGACCGGAAGCCCTTGGCGGACGGTTCAGCGTGAACTGCATCATCTACCATGTACCTGGGCTGGATCAAGAAGAATGCCTGCGCATGGTGCGCGAACTACTTGAGGACGAGCGCTTCGCCGGACTGGAAAAATCCGTCGGCATCGCGGCCTTCCCCTTTCTGGACTACACGCGTTCCGACATCCTGGAGAATGCGCGCAAAGCCCTGGATCACGCCGAATTCCTGCACGACGAAAGAATCGCCTGCTTCGATTCCGTATCGTTGAACATCAGCGCCGACCGCCTTTTCGCCCAGGGCGAAACCTACGACGCCATCGCCGAATACAAGAAAGCCCTGACCGTCGACGAAGGCAACCTGCTGGCCCGCAATTCCCTTGGAGTCTGCTATGCAAGGCTGAACAAATACGCCACGGCCAGAACCATCTTTCAAGACCTCATCGCCCTCCATCCCGATCACATCATGCCGCTCTACAATTTCGGCTGCGCCTGTCTCAAGGATGGAGATCCCGTGGCCGCCCGGCAGGCCTTCGAACAGGTGCTGACCATCCAACCCGACCACGTCTACGCCATGATCCGGCTCGGCCTCATGGCGGAAGAGGAAGGGGACTTCGAGCGCGCCTGGAACCTCTACGAGCAGGTCCGGGCCATGTCCGACGGAGAGCACCTCGCCTCCACGCACAATCTGGCCTACCGCTACCTGGCCAGGCTGGCTTTCCGCCGCGACGACCGCGACACGGCCCGCGAATACCTGCACCAGGCAATCACCGCCAATCCCCAGGACGCCCACTCTTTCCACCTTCTGGCCACGATCTATCTGGAGCGCGGCGACGATCCGGAAATCGCCGAATCCCTGGCCCGGCAGAGCGTGCACCTCAAAGCCGATGTGCCCGCCTTCTGGGAAGTGCTGATCACGGCTCTGGAACAGCAAGACAAAACCGAGGAAGCGAACCAGACAAAAATTCGAGCCGCCGCTCAAACCTGTTGACAGAGAGGCCCTCTTTGCCTAAAGAGGCTCCTCACGCGCATTCCCCGGTAGCTCAGCTGGCAGAGCAGGTGGCTGTTAACCACCGTGTCGGCAGTTCAAATCTGTCCCGGGGAGCCAGACTTTCCAAGGCCCTTCACTCGAAGGGCCTTTTTTTATGCCGAATCGCAATAAAACGCCCTCCTCTTCCGCCCCAAAAAACCGAGCATCTCCTCCCCACAAAACCTGAATCCCCGCCTTCGCGGGGATGACACCTCGGTAATCCCGAAAAAATAGCGCACAGCTTGCTACGCCCACGCATCAGCAATACCGAGAATATCACGCAGTGCCGTGGTGGGGCGGGTTGGTCCGGGCAGGTTGCCTCGACTGTCTGACCGAGCCTGGCATCGTTGGCGGAATCGTTGCCGATCGCGCAGCCACCCTCGTTCGCCCTGCACGCAACGATTCAGCCGTACGAGGCCCGCGAGGGAGTTTCGAGGCGGCCTGACCGGGCCAACCCGCCCCACCTCTCAGGCCAGACGAAAAAACCGAGCATCTCCTCCACACAAAGCCTGGATCCCCGCCTTCGCGGGGATGACACCTCGGTAATGCCCAAGAGACCGCGCACAGCTTGCTACGCCCACGCATCAGCAATACCGAGAATATCACGCAGTGCCGTGGTGGGGCGGGTTGGTCCGGGCAGGTTGCCTCGACTGTCTGACCGAGCCAGGCATCGTTGGCGGAATCGTTGCCGATCGCGCCGCCAACCTCGTTCGCCCTGCACGCAACGATTCAGCCGTACGAGGCCCGCGAGGGAGTTTCGAGGCGGCCTGACCGGGCCAACCCGCCCCACCTCTCAGGCCAGACGAAAAAACCGAGCCTCCCCACACAAAACCTGGATCCCCGCCTTCGCGGGGATGACACGTCGGTAATGCCCAAGAGACCGCGCACAGCTTGCTACGCCAACGCATCAGCAATACCGAGAATATCACGCAGTGCCGTGGTGGGGCGGGTTGGTCCGGGCAGGTTGCCTCGACTGTCTGACCGAGCCTGGCATCGTTGGCGGAATCGTTGCCGATCGCGCAGCCACCCTCGTTCGCCCTGCACGCAACGATTCAGCCGTACGAGGCCCGCGAGGGAGTTTCGAGGCGGCCTGACCGGGCCAACCCGCCCCGCCTCTCAGGCCAGACGAAAAAACCGAGCATCTCCTCCACACAAAGCCTGGATCCCCGCCTTCGCGGGGATGACGCGGAGTGGTGCCGTGAAGACAACACAGCGCAATACCCAAAATAGACGCTTGCCTTCAAGCCACCCATCAGTTCATGATGGAGATCATGAAAGCCTCGCACAATCCAGCCCCCCGCCCCTCCTCCAGACACGCCGATCATGGCAGAATCGTCGAGGAAGGCCTGCCCTGTCTCGACTCCCTGCAGCTTGAACTCCTGGAGCGCGAATTCCGGACCTGGGCCAAAGATTCCAAGCGCGCGGACGTGACCATATCCCGCAAGCGCATCCTGCTCATCTTCCTGCTCATCCGCCACACCGGAGCCAAACTGCACGAGGTGCTGGACCTTAGCCCCCTGTCGGACATCGACCATGACCGCCTGATCGTGGCTTACGGCAAATCCATTCCGGATCAGGTCAGATCCGTGCCCCTGGCGCACGCTCTGGCCCTGGAAATCCGCGACCTGTTTGCCGATGAAGCCTTTCGCAACACTGCCGGGCAGGCGCTCGGCGTTGACCCCGCCTTTGTTCGGCGCAAATTCTATGAACGGGCCCTGGCCTGCGGCTTTCCCAAAAACCTTGGCAGTCCGGAAATGATCCGCAAGTCCAGGGGGGTGGAGCTGATGCAGTCCAACATGCCCCTGCCCGCCGTACAGATGTATCTCGGGCACTCCACGCCCAACCTGACCTCCGCCTACGTATCCTTTTCCGAAGACGAGATACGAGTCATCACCTCGTCCTTCCTACAACGGGAAAGCCACCGCAAGACCAGCGCACGCAATTCCTTTTTCGGTAAAATCACGGGCATTCGTCCCGCCGACATCCAGGCCGAGGTCGAGCTCACCACCCTTGACGGCCAGATCATCTCTTCGGTCATCACCCTGGACAGCCTGCACCGTCTGGGACTCAAGACCGGGCGACTGGCCACGGTGGAGGTCAAGGCGCCCTGGGTGACCCTCTACAAAACTGAGAACGAGCCTCTCTGCACAGCTGAAAATCGCATCCCCGGCGTCATCACCCGCATCAAGCGCGGCCGGGTCAACACCGAGTACCTGCTGCGCATCGGCCCGGACACGGAGCTGTGCGTGATCACGACCACTGACAGCCTGCGCCGTCTTGAGCTGCAGGAAAGGGACGCTGTCTGGGCAGTTTTCGGCAGTTACGCCACCATTCTACGGGTCGATTGACCCGTCCAAGGTCGCATCGTCTTAACCAGGAGACATTGATTCCATGAACGATGAACAGACGAGAGACCACTTTATCGAGATGAACGCCCGTGAATACGGCCCCATCTTCAATTACATCAATTGGATCACCGAGGAGCGCGCCAGGCTGGCGAATCAGGAACGAATTCAACTCCTGCAAGCGCCGGGCGTCAGCGTGTCGTGCCTTGGGACCAAGATCCATCACGGCGCGTTGTCACCGGGATGCCTGCAGTGCTCGGGAATGGCATGGTCCTGCCTGTTCATCAGCGGCCGATGCAACGGGCGGTGCTTCTACTGTCCGACGCCCCAAAACATGGATGACCCGCCCATGTCCGGGAGCGTGCCGTTTCATCGCGCCCAGGACTACGCCGACTATGTCCGCTTTTTCGGATTCGCAGGAGCGAGCGTCAGTGGCGGCGAACCCTTTCTGGACTTCGACAAGAGTCTCGCCTTCGTGCAGAGCTTGCGCCGCACCTGCGACCCGGCACTGCACATCTGGCTCTACACCAACGGCATGCTGGTCACGGAAGAGAAGCTCGCCAGACTTGCGGCCGCCGGGCTGAACGAGATCCGCTTCGACATCGGAGCCACGGACTATGACCTCAAATTCGTGCGTCAGGCAGCAGGCATCGTGGCCACGGTCACGGTGGAAATTCCCGCCGTGCCGGAAGAAGCCGGACTCCTTGAGGCATTGCTGCCCGAACTGTCTGCGGTCGGAGTTTCTCATCTGAACCTGCACCAGCTGCGCCTCACTCCCCACAATGCCAGACATTTACTTGAACATGATTATACGTACATTCATGGCCCCAAGGTCACGGTGCTGGAGTCGGAGCTCTGCGCCCTCGGGCTCGTGGCCCATGCGGCCGCAAACAAGCTGGAACTTGCTGTCAATTACTGCTCCTTTGTCTACAAATACCGCTTTCAGGCCGCAGCAAGCCGCAGGAGATTTGGAGTGCGCCTGCTTGAAAATGGTGAATTGCTGACTGAGAACGGCTTCATTCGTACCCCTGCGACGGCTGTGGCCGTGACGGAGGCCGGCTCAAACCCGCCGGCCCCGGAGGAAGCAGGCCTGCTCGGCATGAGCCGTGTAGGCCGCCCGAGCTACGCGGCCGCCTTTGTGCGACCCCTGGCCAACCCGGAGTTCCAGCACCGGGAGATACCAATCTCCGTGGATTTCGCTGTGTTTTTGGAACGCCATCCCGCCAGGCCAACAGCGGACACCGTCGCTCAGCATCCTAAAGCTGATCCGGCCACGGCGAGCCTGCATCAGCCCAGTCTTGAAGAATCGTACGAATGGATCACGCCAGGCCTTGGCGTGTACTTTTGAAAAGAAACCCGCTTTCCCTGATTTTTTCCTGGAGGAGCCATGAACATTCTCTCGACCCGCAAAGTTTTCATATATGCAGCGATATCGGCCGTGCTGACACTGATCTTGGCCTGCTCGCACACTCCGTTCAGCGAACGCTACCAGCCTGGAGCCGACACGGTTTTCCTGTGGCGGAACGAACCCATCCCTCTGGAGCCGGATTGGAGATATCTTGACGAGGAGAAGGTCTTGGTGCGCGGCGAAATCCAGGATTCCATCCTGACCCCGGTGGACGAGGTCAGGTCCCTCATCTTTGTGCGCGAAGGGCAGGAGCCTCCCGCGATCCTGATCCTGTCAAGGGTGATCAAGACCAGCCAGGTTGACATTTTTCGTTACCTTGGCGGAATCAAGAAAGACATCGAAGGCTACCCCTACCGCGAAGCCGCCTATGGACTGAGTTCTGATTCGACCGATCCGGAATACGGAAAGTATCTTGAAAAAATCCGCGCGGCAGGCCTTACACCGGCGCCGGAGTACAGGGTCCGGGTTCTGGACAGACTGCCCGTGGACACGACGCTGGTCCGCATCATGGAACTCACCCCCGGAAAAGCGCACCTCACCCTGCCCGCGTATGGCAAACTGTACCCGCAGGAACGCCGGGAATTGTTCCATCCCAGATCATTCTAGATACGAAACCTGTTGAAAATGAAGTGGAAAACTACATGGTTGACAGTCCGCCTCCCTTTCCATAAAAGCGCTTTCTGGCTCTTGTTCCCCGGTAGCTCAGCTGGCAGAGCAGGTGGCTGTTAACCACCGTGTCGGCAGTTCAAATCTGTCCCGGGGAGCCACGAATTTCCCGCCCATACGGCGACAAAACCCCTTGAATTATCAAGGGGTTTTTTGTTGCCCGTGTCACATGTCCGCCAGGTTCAGGCCCGCGCCCCCCAGACTTTCGTGCCCGATTCTTGCGGCCGCCACATGGCCAAACACTGTCGTCGCCACAAACGTCTGCCCGCGTGGTCAGAAAATACCCAAATAGCGAGGTAAGCGCTCAGGCATCCGCATCTTCCACGGAGTTGCCTGATCTGCGATAGAAGCAAGAGTCTTTACTTTTTGCGCGGCTTTGGCTTGGGCAGGCTTGGGAGAAGGGATTTGTCCACGTGCTGGGG
>Ga0265295_1006473_pt1 | contig 14161 bp, 13 predicted proteins | sample Munlansysbiofilm_FD_192503 | JGI IMG/M metagenome (GOLD analysis project Ga0265295, IMG submission 192503) | Leachate microbial communities from a municipal landfill in Southern Ontario, Canada - Methane capture system biofilm | ecosystem: Engineered > Solid waste > Landfill > Unclassified ... | reverse complement strand
GTTATGATTTTAAAGAACTAATTCGTAGTTTCAAACTTTCGTGTGTCACTCAAATTGGACGGGAATTATAATAGAAAATTCCTACTTTGTCAAGGGGTTTACGCTTAAATTTTACTTAAATTTTAAAGAATTTTCCCCTTTTCTCTTTTTTTCTTACTTTTTACGGGTTTTTAGGGTGGTTTTGTGTTTTTTGTACATTTACATATAGTTTGAGCTTTTTTGAGACCAAAAAAAGTATGTTATATATAATAATGTATGTGAAGTTACATTTTATCACTTAGAATTGCGACTTAGTTTATTCATTTAAAGGTTTTATTAAGGAATACTCACTAAAATAGCGGTTACTTAATATAAAAACAAAGGAAGGGTTTATATGTACAAAAGAGATTATTTAACTAGCGCAAATGCAAGCCAAGATTCGACTTATGCAAATGAAAGTGTAGGACACAAATCTAAAGCTGATATGATGGCATTTTTGAAAGCTACTTATCAGTTATTTGCTGGTTCACTTTTAGCGGCTACTGCTGGAGCTTATATTGGGCTTGATATGGTTAGCACTATTGCTACATGGTATTGGGGTCTTGTAATATTTCAATTTGTGTTACTTTTTGCACTTTATGCGGTAAAAGAAAAACCAGGTATTAACTTGGCTGTTTTATTTGGTTTTACATTTATAAGTGGTTTGACTATTACTCCTTTATTAGCATCAGTATTTAATATGCCAGGCGGTGCATCTATAGTTGCTCAAGCATTTTTGATGACTAGTGTTGCTTTTGGTGGGATTTCTATGTTTGCTCTTACAACAAAAAGAGACTTCTCATCTATGGGTAAAATGTTGTTTATTACACTTATTATAGTAGTAATTGCATCTTTACTTAATATATTCTTTGCATCACCTGTGCTTCAACTAGCTATTTCAGGAGTTGCTGCGATATTGTTTTCTGCATTTATCCTTTATGATACACAACAAATCATTAAAGGGAATTTTTCTACACCAGTAGAAGCTGCAATTGCATTATATTTAGATTTCTTAAATCTATTTATTTCTTTACTTCAAATACTTTCAGCTTTTGCAAAAAGTGATGACTAAAGAACATTTACGAATCCTAGATGCCAATCTTAATAGACTAAGAGAAGGCATCAGGGTTGTAGAAGATGTGTTTCGTTATATATATAACGACGCACAAACTGCTTCAAGACTGAAAAATCTCCGACACTTATCAAGAATAGATATTTATAATGAGCTTCTTAGTTCTCGTGATATCAAAAATGATGTCTTAAAAAAAACCACCCAATCAGAAACAAATAGAGAAGATTTATACTCTATCTTAATAGCCAACTTTAAAAGAGCTCAAGAAAGTGCAAGGGTATTAGAAGAATTTGGCAAGCTTTTGTCAAATGAAACATCTGAAAAATTCAAATATATAAGATATGAACTTTATGATTTGGAAATAGCACTAACGAATATCACTTCAAATTCTAAATAGTTGTGTGGATAATTCATATAAAGGTTTTTTGAATCTTTGTAGTTTAGTTGCTCAACTCCACCTCGGACTCCACTTCTTTTGATATAATCAAACAACTCTTTTTTATTTTTGAATTCTAATTTATATTCAAATGTCTCAAAAGTACAATTATAAACTTTACTAAATGATTGCATAATACTCTCTTTTGAAAGTATTGGTGATTGTTTTTTTGTAATTTCAAAGATTGTTTTGAATGTATTTGAGGTGAAAAGGGCTGTGTTTATGTTTTGGGATAATGTGGAGAGAAAAGAAAGCAATTTATCTAAATCTTTTGACCATTGCAAAGCAGATGATGACAGAATCATATCATATCGCTCAGATGATAAAGAGTCATAAAAATCTTGACTATCAAAGTCATAGCAACATATTTCAAGGTTGTTTGCTTTTGGGTGAAGGTGGCACATATCTTGTGAAAAGTCTATTGCTTTATAATAATCTACTTGAAAATCAATATGTTGAAATATTTGTCCACTTCCACAACCTAGCTCTAATATAGTTTTGGGTTTTGTTTTCAAATCTCGAACAAGAGCTTTTGCTACAATTTGTTGGATAATATTATGGTTACCATATTCTTTGCTATGGGTTGAGAATTCTGTTTGTATCTTAATCATTATATCAGTTTAACTTAGTTTAAATTAATTTTAGATAAAATATGCAAATTTTAAACACCTAAGGATAAAATAAAAATGACAACTACAATGTTAGTAATTCAATTTGTTTTAACAATTCTTATAACGATAGTTATATTATTGCAAAAAAGTTCAAGTATTGGACTTGGTGCATACAGCGGAAGCAATGACTCTATGTTTGGTTCAAAAGGACCTACAAACTTTTTACAAAAAGCTACTTATACACTAGGTTTGCTTTTTATTCTAAATACCCTTGCATTGGGATATTATTATAACCAAGAAAGTTCAAAAAGTGCTGTTGACAAAATAGATATTCATTCTATTGTTCCAAGTGCTCCACAAAGCCAAAGCGTACCATCAGCTCCTCCTGTACAAAACTAAAATAGCAACTAAAATTTAGTTGCTACAAAGGTATCATTTAAAATGAGAAAAACTCTATTTATTTTGCTTTTTCTATATATTTATTCACTTGCAGATGCAACAATATTTGTATATCATAGATTTGGAGACGATAAACATCCAAGTACTAATACATCTTTGACTCAGCTAAAAAATGATTTTGAATATTTTAGAAAAAACAATTATGAAGTTGTACCTCTTAGCACACTTGTAAAAACCATTCAAGATGGAAAAGAAGTGCCTACTAATTGGGTTGTTCTTACTATTGATGATGCTTATAAAAGTTTTTATACCAATGGTTTGGAGATTTTTAAAGAGTATGGTTACCCTTTTACTTTGTTTGTCTATGTAAAAGCTACTGATCAAAAGTATGGTGACTTTATGACTTGGGATATGTTAAAAGAGGTTTTACCTTATGGGGAGGTTGAACTTCACTCATACTCTCATCCAAGACTTACAAATCTTACAATTGAGCAAATAAAAGCTGATACACAAAAGTCTTATGAGATTTTTGAGAAAAAAATGGGATATAAACCAAAGTTTTATGCATACCCATATGGTGAGTATAACGATGATGTCAAAGAAGCAATCAAAGATTCTGGATTTGAAGCAATACTCAATCAAAGCTCAGGTGCAACAAATAAAAATAGTGACCTTTTTGACCTATTTAGAGTACCACTTGTGGGTAAAGTTGATATCAAAGAAAAACTTAAATATACAGCTTTTGATGTAGAATGGATTGAGCCACTGGAATTTCCAAAAGATGGGATATTGAAAAAAGTAAGAGCCAAAGTAAATAAAGATGTCGATAAAGTCAAGCTATTCATTACTGGTGAGAAATGGATAGAAGAGGTTGATGTGGTTGATGGGATGGTAGATATTGATTTGAATATTTATCTTAAAAACTCACGAACAAGAATAATAATTGGAACAACTTACTACAATATCGCAAATAAAATATTAATCAAATAAGAAGGAGCAAAAATGTTGAATGAAATATATGAATACACAAAAGAGCATATGGAAAAGTCTATAGAGGCTTTAAAAAAAGATTATGGCACACTAAGAAGTGGTAAAGTATCTACAAAGGCTTTGAATAATATTAAAGTGAATTATTATGGAACGCCTACTGATCTTTCTCAAGTGGCTACTATTTTGGCTGTTGATGCAACTACAATTTCTATTACACCTTGGGAAAAAAACCTAGTTGGTGCTATCGAAAAAGCTATACTAGAGGCAAATATCGGAGTTAATCCAAATAATGATGGTATTTCTATTAAGCTGTTTTTCCCTCCAATGACTATGGAACAAAGAAATGATAGTGTTAAAAAAGCAAAAGGGATGACTGAAGATTCTAAAGTTGCTATTAGAAATATTAGAAAAAATAGTAATGATAAAATTAAAAAAATCCATAAAGATAAGCTTATCACTGATGATGAAAGCAAAAAAGCTGAAGCTGAAGTTCAGAAAATCACTGATTCATTTATCGTAAAAACTGATGATACATTTAAAGCTAAAGAAAAAGAATTATTAACGGTATGACAATGAATATAGAACAAATATACAAAGACGCTGGAGCGTATTTAGAAGGTCACTTTAAGTTAAGTAGCGGAAACTACTCAAAACATTATTTACAGTCTGCAAAAGTACTTGAAGATCCAAAAACTGCAAAACTTTTGGCTGAGGCTTTGGCTGAGGAGATTAGAAAAAGTGGTATAGAGTTTGACGCGGTATGTTCACCTGCTCTTGGCGGACTTCTTGCTGGATTTGCACTTGCAACTGCACTTGATGTAAGATTTATTTTTGCTGAGAGAGTAAATGGTGAGATGAGCATAAGAAGAGGTTTTGAGGTAAAAGAAGGTGAGAGATATATCATGTGTGAAGATATCATCACAACGGGTGGAAGTGCATTGGAAGCTGCTGCTCAAATCGAAGCAAATGGTGGCGAAGTAGTGGCATTTGCAGCATTAGCGAATAGAGGCTTTTGCAAAAGAGTAGGAAGTACTATAGAATCAAAACCAAATTGTAAACTTCCATGTGATAAACCATTGTTTGCATTGGCTGATTTTGATTTTGCTATGTATTCACCAGATGAGTGTGATTTCAAAGATATCGCATACAAACCTGGAAGTAGAGGAAACTAAAAGTGAGTAGATGGAGAGATGCGAAAAAAGGCAAAATATCAAGCCAACAAACTTTGTCTCCTTCATCACCACAAACAATCTCCAATGCTCCAATACTCCCACGACTAAAAGCTTTTGTAATAGATATGTTTTTGATTATGATGCCTATTATGTATATTACTACTTATATCGTAATGGATGGGAAAGATGATTTCCAAAATAGCGAGATGGCAAGATGGGTGACATCTTTTGCATATGGAGCTATCATAGTGGCATTTTGGAAGATAAAAGGGCAAACACCAGGGCTTAAGGCTTATGATTTGATACTTGTAGATAAGAAAACTAAAGAAAAATTGTCTTTGGGTAAAGCTATTTTAAGATATCTTGTTTTTATAATTTCTGCTATGAGTATTATTGGGTGGTTTGTCCCTTTTATGCGAAAAGATAAAGATACTTTGCAAGATATTGTTGCAAGTAGTACTATCGTGCCTGATTCTTCGTCAAAATAATGCTTTTTGTAAAAATATCTGCATTTTATTTTTTTTACTTTGCGGCTGTTGGGGTATATATAATATTCTTGCCAAAGGTTTTGCATGATATTGGCTATACACCTTATGAAATAGGGATTATCTTCGCCCTTGCTCCTTTGATGAGATTTCTTACCCCTTTTTTGTTTCTTAAACATATAGAACTAAACCAACAAACTTTCAAAATTGCTCTTTTGCTTATATTTTTGTCTTCATTGTCTTTTTATGTGACTATAGAAAACTTCTATCTTTTTCTTATAACAAATGCCCTACTAGGTGCGGCACTTAGTCTAATTCTCCCTTATGTTGAGATTATTGCACTTAAAAATGTAGGGAAAGAGAGATATGGTCGAACTAGGTTGTTTGGCTCTATTGGGTTTATGATAATAGCTTTGGTTCTTGCTAGATATTTGGATGAGTCTATTGTTGCTTTGCATTTTTATCTTGCAACTGCTATATTGACTATAGTGTTTTCTTTGATAATACTAAAATATGATGAAAGTGACAAAGTTGAGGGAATAGAGGATGAACCTTTTTCTATACTCAAATATCTTCCTTTTTGGGTAAGTCTTCTTTTTATGCAAATTAGCTTTGGGGGCTTTTATAACTTTTTTACTATTTATACAACCGAAAATGGCATATCACTTGAGATTGCAAGCTATTTATGGTCTTTTGGTGTACTTTGTGAGATAGTAATGCTCTATTTTCAAGGGAATATCCTCAAAAACAATCTACTATTTTTGATAAAATTTTCTATATTTGTCACAATAATCAGATGGCTTCTTGTTTATTTCTTCCCAGATAATCTAACTGTGCTATTTATATCACAAAGTATCCACGCATTTAGCTTTGGGCTATATCATAGTGCTGTAATAGTATATCTTTATACTATGTATTCAAACAAAAAACTAGCTCAACAGTTCATGTTTGGTGTGGCTTATGGACTTGGTGGATTTATAGGTGCATTTGTGGCTGGATGGCTTTATGGGGATTACTTATTCTTGTATTCTGCTATTTTTGCTTTGGTTGCTTTTGTGGCTTTGCATGTGCATAGTAAGAGGGATGTTACGATATAAGACTTTAGATCCTGAGTCAAGCTCAGGATGACAAAAGACATTCAAGCTTAGGATAAACCACAATACAGTCACTCCAAACTTGATTTGGAGTCTATTGTATATCAATCCACATCACAAATAAAAGTTTTAATATTTTTTGATTCTGTGATTTCTTTGATTTTCAATCCATCAAGTGGCATATCAAAAAGCTCTTTTAGGGTTTGGATATTGTTTTGTGCCAAAGTTCTTGCTACAATTCCTCTATAATACTTAGCCCAATGACTTACTACTTTGCCACCTTTTAGGAATTTGTAAGTAACCACTTGACATTTGGGTATATAAAACTTTTCATAATATCCAGCTCTTAAATCAACCACAACTTCACCTAGATACTCATCTAAAAATGGGCTAAATTCTGTTTTCATGAATTGCTCTATGTTGATATTTGGAAGTTTTGCACCTTGTTTGTATTTATAATCAGGTATATAATCTTTTGCTAAGATTGCACCAAAAAGATTGGAGAATATTACTACATTTTCTTCTATGTATTGTTGAGCTTTTTTATCTAAAGTGTCATAACTCAAAGACTCATAAGCAACACCTGTGTATCTTTGTATTGCTTTTGCTGTTTTTTCATATCTTGGTGATTTGCTATATTTTTCTACTTCTTTAATAGATTTTAATCCAAACCAATCGCTTAAGTTTTGTAAAGATGTGTTTTTTAGGTGTTCTTCATAAATACCTAAAATATACTCTCTTTTGTCAAACAATTCATCAAAACTAAAGTTGTCTTTGCAAAAAGGTTTACCTTCTCCAAAATCTGATACTTTAGTCTCACTTGGTGCTAATAATATTTTCATTTATATCTCGCTAATTTCATTTTCTATTGTGTGATTATATCGTATTCAAGATTTAATTTAAAAAGTTCAATTCTATACTAGATTATTTGTTATATATAGTGACATTTTACTTATTGTATTGGCTTATAAATCTTTTTTATAAATAATAATCTGTATTAAAAGAATATTAAAAGAATGTTTTAAGAAAATATAGGCATAATATCATCATTATAACACTTAACTTTATTCATTAAATAATAGGAAATTTAACTTGGACATCAAAACTCTTATAATCGTCTCATTCGTTACTTTATCTATGCTAACCATAACCTCTTATGTACTAATGAGGCACTTTCCTACTGATAAGAGTCTAAAATATTTCTTTGCATTTTCTTTCTTGTTCTTTATAGGTCAGATATTTACTGGTCTACGAAATATTATACCTGATTTTTTTTCAATAATTATAGGTAACAATCTCCTAATATCTGGACATATACTTTTGTATATAGCTGTTAGAGGACTGTTATCGATGGAAGTAAGATGGTATAACAGATATTTTATCCCTATTGGTGTTGTGCTGATGGGATTTATATTTTTTACTTATTTTATCTATGATATTCAGATGAGAATAGTAATCTTTTCTTTATTCTGTGCTTTATATGGTGCGATTATTGGTTGGCTATTTTGGGAACATGCCTCTAGTGAGTTTAAAATTTTAAATAGATTCACTGCCATATTATTCTTTTTATCAACAGTAATGTTTATTGTTCGTGCAGTTAAATCTACCGTTATGCAACTCCCTGCGAATTATCTAAACAATACAGAAATAACAATCGTCTTACCTTATATTTATTTGATAATTATTACTATTTGGCTTTCTTTAGTTTTTACATTACAAACTAAAATTAGGAATATAATAACTAGTGAATATAAGTCAAATAAGAATTAAATATTAAAATTATGCGAATTCTTTTATTTATAATACTAATTTTGATGCCTCTATGTGCTAATGAAGTGCAAAAAATAAAAGTTCAATTACAATGGAAACATCAATTTGAGTTTGCAGGGTTTTATGTAGCTAAAGAACAAGGCTTTTATGAAGATGTTGGGATTGATGTTGAATTTATAGAATTTGAAAGTAATATGAATATTACAAAAGAAGTTCTTGATGGAAATGCACAATATGGGCTTTCTTTTTCTTCTCTTGTAATTGATTATCTTAATGGTAAGCCATTAGTTCTTGTTGCAAATTTTTTTAAGCAATCTCCTTTTGTATTAGCAACTCAACCATATATTAAAACACCTAATGACTTAAAAGGGAAAAAGGTTATGGGACTTCTTGATAGTACCCACAACAAAGCAATTTTAACTATGTTGAATAAGTTTAATATTGCACCTAGTGATTTTACGAATATTACACAAACCTTTAATCTTGCAAGTTTTATTAATAAAGATATTGATGCTGTTGCTATTTTTACTACAAATGAAGCTTACACCCTAAATAAACTTGGTATCCAATATAATATCTTAGACCCAGCTGTTTTTGGAACAAAATTTTATGATTTGAATCTTTTTACAACAATAGATGAACTTATGGAAAATCCAAAAAGGGTTGAAGATTTCAGGAATGCCTCTATAAAGGGCTGGATGTATGCGCTAGAGAATAAAGAAGAAACTGTTGATATGATTCTTCAAAAATACAATACTAAAAATAAATCAAGAGATGCTCTGTTGTTTGAGGCGAATCAAATTGAATACTTGATGTTACCAAATATCTACCCGATAGGAAGTATAGAATTAGATAAAATAAATACTATAGCAGATAGCTATGCACAAGATAAATTAACTTCAGAAAACATAGGGATAAGAAAAATAAATGAGTTTATTTATAATTCTCCATCAATTTATTTTGAACTTACAAAACAACAAAAAGAATACTTAGAAGAGAAAAAAGAATTAAAAATGTGTGTAGATCCTAATTGGATGCCTTTGGAAAAAATTGAAAACGGCAAACATATAGGAATAGCTGCAGAGATTTTGGAAATAATATCACAAAAAATAGAAACTCCAATAAAACTTATTGAAACTACGAGTTGGACACAAACACTTGAAAAGGCAAAACTAAGAGAATGTGACATATTAGCTTTAGCAGAGAATACTCCAAATAGACAAGAATATCTTGATTTTAGTAGCCCATATATTACTACACCTTTGGTAATTGCTACAAAAAGTGGTATTCCATTTATCAATGACTTGGAAAATATACAAAATGAAAAATTAGGTATTGTAAAGAATTATTCTATGCAAGAACTCCTACAAACAAAATACCATAATATAAACCTAGTTGAGGTTGATTCTATTCAAGATGGATTTGATAGAGTGCAACAAGAAAAGATTTTTGGTTTTTTGGATAATGCCATAGTAATCAACCATGAAATACAAAAAGAAAAATTAAATACTCTGGCAATTTCTGGACAATTTAAAGATGTTTTTTATTTAAGTATTGCTACAAGAAATGACGAGAAGATATTACATGATATTATAGAAAAAGCATTAAATTCCATTGATGAAAATACTAAAAATGCCATCATAGATAAATGGTACAATATAAATTATCAAGTTAAGACAGATTATAAACTGATTGCCCAAGTAGCTTTTTTTTGTATTGTTTTAATAGGTGCTTTCTTTTATTGGAATTTACTTTTAAAAGAAGAGATTAGAAAAAAAGAGCTTACAAAAGAAGCATTAAGAAAAAGTGAAGAGAAGTTTAGAACACTTTTTGATATTGCACCTGTATTATTGAATTCATTTGATAGCAATGGTAGAATTAATTTATGGAACAAAGAGTGTGAAAAGGTATTTGGATATACACTAGAAGAACTACAAAATACTGAAAATTTATTAGCATTGTTTTATCCTGAAAAAAGAGAACAAGAAAGGTTCTTTCATACATTAGATACTGATAAAACTCCGATATATAGGGAGTGGCACCCTAAAACTAAAGCTGGGAATAGGATTATAACTATGTGGGCTAATATCCTCTTACCAAATAATGAAGTTATCCATGTAGGATATGATATAACAAAAGAGAGTCAAAATGCTCTTGAAATCCAAGAAAAGACAAATCAACTAAAGCTTGCTACAAAAACTCTTGAAGAACTAAATAATTCTTTGGAAAAAAGAGTTCAAGAAGAGGTTGAGAAAAATGCTCAAGGTCAATTAATCTTAATGCAAAAAAACAAACTTGCACAAATGGGTGAAATGATAGAGAATATTGCTCATCAGTGGCGTCAACCTCTATCTCAAATAAACTCTTTTGTATTACTTATTGAGCAACATTTACATAGACTTAAAATCGATGATAAAGATATCGAAGAAGAATTATCCAAAATTGAAACTATTACACAACATATGTCAAAAACTATCAATAGTTTTAAGGATTTTTTCAACCCTTCAAAACAAAAAGAAGAATTCTGGCTAAACAATATTATTGAAGAAACACTTATAATTCTCAAAGGAGTATTTGAACACCACCTTATAGAAGTCGATATAAAGGTCAATGAAACTTTTATGTGTAATGGTTATCCAAAAGAACTTCAAGAAGTTTTGCTTGTTATCCTCAATAATGCAAAAGATGCTTTTATCACAAATAATACACAAAAACCTAAAATCTATATAGAAGCTACCAAAAGTGATAGTGGGTACATAATATTTATTTCAGACAATGCAGGTGGAATACCAAATGAACACATAGATAAAATATTTGAACCTTATTTTACTACAAAACATAAACAACAAGGTACAGGAATAGGACTTTATCTAGCTAAAAAGATTATTGAAGATGGGATAAAAGGGAAACTATCTGTTATAAACAAGAATGATGGGGCTTGTTTTGAGATTATTTTACCAAGAGAGGAGATAACTCATGGATGACATCACATATCCATATACGGTACTTTTTGTCGAGGATGAAGATATGATAAGACAAAACTATGTATCTTATTTAAAAGACTATTTTCAAGAGGTATATGAAGCACAAAATGCAGAAGACGCATTTTTGATATATAAAAGTAAAACACCGGATATTATGATTGTAGATATTCATTTACCAAAAATGAATGGGATAGAATTGGTGAGGAGAATAAGAGAAAAAGACTATAATACAAAAGTAATAATGCTAACAGCCTTTACGGATACGAAATTGTTGCTTGATGCTACTTCCTTGCAACTTACAAAATATCTTGTAAAGCCAATAAATCGCCAAGAGTTAAAAGATACTTTACGGTTGGCAATTAATGAGATTAAATCTTTTACTGTTACCCCAAATAAGAATATAGCTTTAAATGATGAATATATATGGGATATTGAAATTAAAGAGCTAAAATATCATAATCAAATAGTTGAGCTTACTTATAAAGAAAAGAGTTTCTTGGAATTGTTATTGTCTCATAAAAGTAGAGTATTTAGCCATGATGAGATTCTTGAATATGTCTGGGGATACGATGAAATCGGTACGATAAACAGCTTAAAAAATCTTGTCAAAAGATTGAGAAAAAAACTCCCTGAAGAGACTATTGTAAACCTTTTTAATGAAGGGTATAAAATCAAACTAAAATAAGCAAGAGCCTTGACGGCTCCACTTATTAATTAATCGGTTGTTGTATAGTATCTTCAACTTTGAGGGTAACTGCAGCATCATTACTATTTGTATATGTTGTGTATGTACCATCAGATGCACCTTTTGTCCAATTGTTGTCTGTAAAAGAAACAGAATCTAAGATATCACCTTTAATAACTAGATTTTTACCACTATCTGTCATATCAATAATATCTGCCAAAGCTAAAGAGATATTATTATCACCAGCTTTTAAATCTAAAATCTCGATATTTGAGATTTTTGTTGGGTCAAAACTAACTCCATTTAATACTAAAGTATCTATACCAGCTAAACCATCTATATCAATTCCATCTTTTAGCAATAAAGTATCATCACCTGAAGATGCTACACTTTGAGTAATTCTGATATCGAAAGTATTATTAGTACTTACTAAGGCTGACTCTGTTCCATCACTCTCAACCATTTTTGCTGTTGCAGTGATTGTTGTAGTATTCATAGCTCCATGAGTTACAGTAAGGGCATTGATATCATTGACATTAATTCCCTCAATAATATATGTATCACTACCCGAATCATAGTTACTACTTATAGCTTCACCATTTGCTTTGAAGTTTGCTTTATCACTATTAAATCCACTTAAAGTTAGTGTAACAGTTTCACTTCCGTCAAGGTCAACAATATTTGCATTGAGATTGAGTAAAATATCTTCTCCCTCTTTTCCAAATGTTTGTGTTGCATTTAAAGTAAGGGTATCAACATCTGGAGTAATTGTACCTGCGGTAATAGTTTCAGGAGAAATATTTCCATTTTCATCTACTGCAATAATACTAAGTGCTGGTATCGTACCACTCCAGTTCTCAGGTGCTTTTATCCACATATAACTAGGCATTACACCATTATTTAGTGGGATATTCCACTGGTTTGTATTGACACTTTCATTCACACCATAAGTCATCTGCATGGTCACCGTACCATCATTACCTAAGTTGTTTGCAAGACTTTTATCACTTCCATCTGAGCTAGAACCATAATAAAGTAAGAACCCATTTGGTAAACCACCAATAGAAACTGCTGAAAGCTTTTCAGAAGAATCTGTATTTATTAAGTTAATATCAACAAGTACTAATGTATCTTCATTTCCATTAATAGTCGCACCTGCATCTAAAGCAAAGCCATCTACAACTGAAATCACATTAAAAGAGATTGTTTTATGTGAAGTTATAGTATCTGTATTGTAAGAACTCCAGCTTTCTGATTCTTGATTTTTAATATAAGTATCAATTGTAATAGTACCATCTCTATTTGATGCAGGGGTAAATGTGAAGTTTAAAGTTTCATTGTAAACTACACTCTCTACCACATAATAATTTTGTACCCCATATCCAATATCAATATTTTGAACACTCATTGTTTTGCCAGCAACAACCAAAGATCCACTAACACCATCAGAGCCTTGTGTGTCAGAATAAGTCTCTGTAAGTTGCAAATAGACTTTACCATCAATGATTTGAGTTTTTGCTCCATCTGCAATATTATCTAATGTAATGCTAAATGTTTGAGCAATATCTTCATTGGTTGAACCATCATTAACAACTGTTAAATTCATTTCATCAGTTACTGGTAAAACTGAAGCACTGAAATTAATCAATGCAAAATTGGATGCTCCTCCATTTGCATAAGTGGTAAGTTCTATATCAAAGTTTAAATCAGTATTGCTAATATCGTTGGCATCCGTATTTTGATTTGCTACTGGAGTAATCAAGATTGATTGCAGTTTAGCGACAATTGCTGCTTGATTACCTGAGCCACTAAGTGTATAAAAACCATTTGGATTTAAAATCATACCTTCAACAATAACTCCATTTGGTACATTTTTAAGTGTAATAGAAAATGCCTGACTTGTTGCTCCACTTATATCTGTTTCTACATACACCACATCACTAAGCTGAAACTGTGTATCTTCTCTTACTACACTTCCTTGGTACGCATCTGCATCTGTTAGAGTTGTATTTGCAACTGTACTTACAGTATAGCTGTGGTCATGCATTGAGTCATTGTCAATATCTTGATAAAATGCTGTAATCGTTGCAGGAGTTCCTGGTCCTGGTCCTGTTATCTCAGTATCTATGGTTAAAGTAAAGTTTTGAGAATCGGATTGCTCTACATCGTTATTTTGTTCTTGATTATATGCAGTAATCGTTATATTATAATCGCCCAAATCATTCGAATCAAAACTCCCATCTACATCAAATACCAAGTCATAAGTTGAACCATTTACATCATTTAATGCTTGATTTGGAATATCTACATACCAAAATCCAGAATAGTTTCCTCCTCCTGTATCCCCAGCATAAGTACCATGTACACCGCCAACTGTAATTCCTTCAGGTACTCCAGAAACAGTTATTCTAGTAAATTCTTCAGATCCATCTGTATCAGGACTTC
>Ga0265295_1006471_pt1 | contig 14163 bp, 4 predicted proteins | sample Munlansysbiofilm_FD_192503 | JGI IMG/M metagenome (GOLD analysis project Ga0265295, IMG submission 192503) | Leachate microbial communities from a municipal landfill in Southern Ontario, Canada - Methane capture system biofilm | ecosystem: Engineered > Solid waste > Landfill > Unclassified ... | reverse complement strand
ATCTCCAACAAATACACCTTTTTTGTTGTGGCATATTTTTTAACGTTTTTGGTGGCACACATATCGTGGAAGCTTGTTGAATCACCCATTAATAGGCTAAAAAATAGAGTTCCCTATGTGAAATAATCTGTTGAAAAGAGTAGCTCCAGATTATTTCGCTACGGTCGGAATGATGGAGCGAATAACAGTAAACTAATCTGTTTTACGAAAAATAAATGTACCAGATTTAGGTTCATTGAATTTGACACCTTAAATTATGAAATTTGCCATCTTTGGTAAACCAATATCAACAAATATTATTGAGTGAATTATGCAAATAGAACTTATTAAATCAATTGATTTTCAGACAAAAAAGTGGACAGGAGGCACCACCACCGAGCTGTTTATTTATCCTGAAGGATCGACCTATGCCAATCGAGATTTTAAATTCCGAATTAGCACGGCCACCATCGAAGTGGAAGAGTCGGTGTTTACAAGCTTGCCCGGTTTTCAGCGTACGATTCTAATTTTGGATGGAAAGATAAAAATATGTCACAAAGGACATTATGAAAAACAACTGGGGAAATTTGACACCGATAAATTCTTTGGCCATTGGGAAACGTCGAGTATTGGTACTGCTACTGATTTTAATGTAATGACATCGGCCGAATATACAAACGATGTTAATGTGTTGCCAGTGAAGAACGGAGATACTTTGTTGTTTAATTGCTCAAAGAATGAGAACGATATCTTTCTCTTTTATCTGCTTTCGGGTCGAATATGTATGGAATCGGGGGAAGAGGATATAATGGTGCAAAAGGGCGACTTGTGTGTTGTGTATGAATTTAGGGATGGGTTTCCGTTGAAAGTGATGGAGGATTCTGAAATTGTTGTTGTGCAGATATCCGAATAAGAGGGATTGCAGGGAAGATGATAAGTGGAACACGGATGTTTTTAAGGGAGAACGCATAATAGACGGATGATACTGATTTGCGCAGATTTGTTAGGTCATTTTTCTATTCTACTTGATTTTGCTCGTTGTACTTAATGATTTTATAGAGTCCCTTAGGCTGGAATATTCTAAATATGGTTGCTAAAATTACACATAGAATAATATAAATAGCCATTACGTAATGCCATTTTATGGGGAAATTCGATTTGTTGTAGGCAATATAGAGTCCCATGACGAAAATAATGACAATGAACAACCCGAATTTCAGGACTTGGGGTTTATTGATTTTAAATTTGAATACCTGAATTGCAATAAAAACTTGTGCTAAAGCGGCAAATAGTTGAGTTGTTAAACTTACAAATGCTGCTCCGGTGGCTTGAAGCTGAGGAATTAGGATTAAGTTTAGACCAATATTAATTGCCATGGCAATGGCTGCCATAGTGTTTAACTGTCGCATGGAACCATTCGCTGTTAGCAGTGTCCCAAAAATATAGGTTGTGGCAATGGGAATAAAGCCAAGAATCAGAATCCCAAAAATATTACTACTGTAGTGATCGTTGTGGTGGTAGAGAAGGTTAATTATTTCGTGACGGAAAAAGAAGCAACTAAAGGAGAGAATTAGAGCCGGCACAATGAGCAGCATGATCGCTAATCGAACAATTTGGCCAACGTCTTCTTTTATTTTAATCATATACGAAAATATGGGCAACAACAACCCCGCAAAAAGAAAGGCAAACATGGTGGCGGCATCTAAAACTCTAAATCCCTGTGCATAAATTCCCGCATCGTGTTCACCGCCGGGCAAAAGCCGTTCAATCATAATGGAGTCAATTCGATTGTAAAACGCCATGAGCAGAATGAGCAAAGCATACGGAAAACTTTGTTTCAGAATGGCACGCGAAAAAATATAATCGAGGGAGATCCTAAGTTTGTCGATATGACCGCACAGAACCACAAGTCCAAGAATTGTGGTTGCCAAATAGGATACCGTTTGTGCATAAACAAACCATTCAATTTGAAACTCGGTTTCGGTGATATTGCCCCACAATAGAGCCGAACAGATGCCAATCATTAGCACTCTGTCCACTACCGACATTAAACTATCGGTTTTAAATTTCTGTAAGGCGGTTATGTTTGAACGTAAGTAGAGGATAAATGATACCAGAAACTGATTGAAAACCAGCACAATAAGCATTGTGAGTTGTGCTCCTCGATATCCAATAATGAGTGCAATTGTGAAGGTGATTATGGCATAAACCACCGCTAATACAAATTTGAGGGCAACCAGATTCGAAAAGTGTTTTGATAATAGAAACTGATGTTGCGAAATGTTTCTATTGTTATAATTGGTGATTCCAATATCAAGAACAATGTTCAGGATAAGCGATAAGTTGAACAGTGCGAAGTACATTCCGTAAGCACCTTCACCCACAGTGAGTTGAATGCTACGGTCGATTCCGAATACCCAAAATGGCTTTACCAAAAGGTTTACCAGGAGAAGCAGGGCTAGGTTTGTTACAAACTTTCGTTTCAATCTGTTGTCGCTTTATTTTTGATGCGCAAAGATAGTTATTATATGCAAATGCCTATCTGTTTTCATATCTCTATGTTGAATCCAAAATTCATTTTTTTAACATAAATGCCATAAAAACACAACATATCCCAACAACCCCGATGCAATCCATTTCTCCGGTAGAGACGCAATGCTTTGCGTCTCTTTAATGCAACGTTTTGGTTTCCATCATACAACATTTTGCGTTGCCATCATGAAACGTTGGATTGTTGTAAAAACAACGTGGCATCGCAGCCCCAAAACACGGCGTATTATGAACAAACCCCGCATCGCATCGTGATGAAAATATACGTTGCATCATTATGAAAAACAGACACGAAGTATCGTGTCATTACGTGTTGATATCCCAACCATTCGGAATAACATTGAAATATACATATCCCATAAAAACACAATTCATTTCAATATCATAAATGCAATACATTCCGTATTAACAATTCATCATTAACAATTAACCATTATTTATTAATCATAATGCTAAATGTTTTGACCTTTGAATTCGTCTCTACTTTTACATAAATAATTCCGGAGGCTCCCGAAGGAACGGGCAACGACAGTTGATTTAATCCGGTTGATACTTTAATTACATTCTCCCATAAAAGTAGTCCCCCCGAATTGACCATCGATATATTGCTCATGCTTTCGATGTCAGAAATGATCTCTATATTTATGACATCGCGTGCCGGGTTTGGATAGGGTGTGAATATTCGAGTGTTGTCCTCAAAAAGGAAACATTGGCGATTATTTTCGCTATTCTGGTCATTTTCAATGGTTTGGCATTCCACGCAAATATAAACCGGAGTATTGGTTTCCGGAGCTGTCGGTTGTGTACGAAGCGTATATCCCAATTCCATTCCCGGATAGAGGGTTTTATCGAATACCTCTTGAAAGTTCGACATGTTATCGGTAAATACATTCAACAGAAACTGACTCAACGGAATAGTTCCATTGTTTCGTAAAACAGGGCGGATCAATATTTGCCCATTGTCGATTAGGGCGGAGAGTGATACAATTTCTAAATCAATGGCTGGAATGAGCGCGGTAATGTTTCGTTGTGTGGAGTCGTAGCAACCGTATGATGTTTCGAGAGCTAGGTTATAACGTACATCTCCTGCAGCGGTTATTGGGGTCTCTATGGATGGGGTTGCTGCAACAAAGCGATCATTCAAATACCATCGGTAGTTGTAGGTGTCGTTTGTAAATTCCGAAGTTGCTTCAATGGTGGTTGGAACAAACACGGTATCGTTCTCTATTTGAATCGATGCCTTTGGTTTTTCATGCACGGTTAGATTTGTTGTAACGGTATCGTGGCATCCGCCGCTATTTTTCACAATGAGTTGCAATGGAAATGTTCCAGCAGTATCGGTTGTTTGAAGCAGATTGTTGCTTATGATTCCAATGTGCGGATCGATTTTCCAACTTCGTGAAATAAGTACCGATCCTTCACCAGGAATACTTGTTTCCGTTAGCTCGAGCGATTGAAGTGCACAAATAGCAGTGTCGTTTGCTCTGGCAATTGGGTTTGCCGATACGGTTACGGTTTTTGTAATGGTATCGCTACATTGGTTTATGCGTTGTGTTGCTTTGAGGGTAACGTCGAAGTTTCCGGTTGATTGGAAATTGTACTCGGGATTCACTGCTGTTGATTGGCTTTGTGGCGTAATAGTCCACAAATAATCGAGTATCGATCCTAGGAAGCTTTCGCTCTCATTTATAAACAGTACAGGAGTTCCTTCGCAGCTATTTTCAACCCTAAAGTTGGCGGTAGGCGCATTTTGGGCGTTAAAGGTTTCTGTTTTGCTTTGCGTACAACCATGTTCCGATGTTGCTGTGAGCGTAACGGGATATTGTCCCGACTCGGCAAAGGTGTGCACAAATCCCGACGAAGTGTACGGAGTGCCATCAACATCCCATTGCCAGGCAACCATTTCGCCATCGTTGGCTGTTGCTAAGCTTTGGAATAGTACAGGTGCTCGTTCGCATCCCGAAGTTGGGATAAACTGAATGCTGGGTGTATGGTGCACATTCACTTGGAAGGAGGTATCGTTGAAACACCCTTCGTTGGTTCCAATTTTCATTGCAATATTTACAATTCCTGTATCGGGATGTGTAAAGTGTACAATATCTCCCAACAAGGTGTCGGTGTCGTTGAAAATCCATTGTTGGAAGTCGATAAGGGCACTGCCTATGGGCATCGAGTTGTCGGTGAACGCAATTTCTTGACCGTTACATGGCGTAGAGTATTCAAGTTCAATGTGAGGAACTGTTCCTCCAATGGTAACTTGCAGTGTGTCAATGGCACTACAACCATTGGTATTGGTCACGGTAACCGAAACTTCTGTTTGGTTGTTGAGTGTAAAATAGGGTACGCTGGTACCGTCGGACCACAGATAGGTTGCTGCATGTTCGGCACCACTCACCAACTCAATTCTGTTACCGTTGCACAACGTTCGGTCGTCGCCCAACGACATCGTCTCGGCAAACATATCCACTTCCACAGTAAATGAGTGCATTTTGGAACATCCCAGAGTATCTGAAATTTGAACCCAATAATTGCCCGGTTCAGTAATCTCGATCTCGGAAACTATTTCACCCGTTGACCACTGATAACCATATCCATCACCCGCCACAACGCTTGCCAAGTATGTTTCGCCCAAACAGAACGCCGCATCGGCCGGTAGTTGAATATTGGGGTAGGTTACGTTGATGGTGTCGGAAGTTACTCTTCCAAAAATATCAGTTGCTTGTACCCAATAGCTGCCCGTTTGTGAAACCTCAATTTGTGCTTCCGTTTCGTCGGTTGACCAAAGAATATCGCTATATCCTGCCTGAACGGTTAAGGGTTGTGGGCAAAAGCCATAATTGACAACAATATCATTTCCAATGGATATGGGTGGTGCATATTTATCCATTAAATAGTTCTCAACTTGCTTTCTTTCTTCTTCGGAAAGTAACGTGTTGTACATGATGATTTCGGCAATATCGCCATTAAGGTAATAGGAGTTGTTTGGATATGGAGGAATTCCTCCTGAAGTATTGTTGTAAGCTCCAATTATAAAGTTATAGGGTGTTTGGAAGCTGTGCGTAGCATTGATGGTAGCTTGGTTTTCGAATACACCGTTAATGTGGAGGATGTTTTTTGCAGATGCCCTATTATTTATTACTGAAAATAGTGAAAATGTATTCGTTGGTACTGAAAAATCAATAGAACGTTGGATGTTGTCTTGATAAAAGAGTTGATTTGTTCTAATTCCCCATTTCGACTCTTGTGATATGGCGATGCTTTTTGATATTATGTAACCAGTTGATGAGGCGTTTGGTTTTGCTACAATGAATATAGAGTTAGAGTTTGTTCCTAGATCTAAAATATCGCCACCATCGAGATATGTGGAAGAACCGTTAAAGCTAATAGTTGGATATTTGTTTATGCTATTTAAAGTTTTTAGAGGTTGAGCCGATGATATGATTTGCGTTATTGTATGGCTATTTGGACTTAAATCATACCATTGCGATACTTTCCCGTTCGTTATTTCGACACTATCTGCGCGCAACCATAAAGCAAGGCCGGGAGTTGAATTAAGGTTAAATATGTTAATAGTACGGGATTCTGACGTGGTGTATTCCATGCAGGCATTAAACGCTTTTACTCTCCAAAACAGGGTCGATGTTTGAGTAGGGAGAACTAACGAATAGGAAGTGTCAATTAGGTTATCGATACTTATTTCGGGGTTGACAAAATTTGAAGAGCTTGCGATTTCTAGTGAATAATGTTGAGCTCCCGTGGCTGCCGACCAAATAAATAATGTAGTAATAGGATTGGTTGTTAGGTTATCGGTAGGCGATAACAAATCGAAGTTTAGCGGTTGTATGGCCGTGCTTGGAATGTAAAGCTCTCGAATTTTGGATGCAACACAACCAGATTCAGTCTCCATTTGAAATTCAATGGTATAGAAATCCTCTTCAGGGAAAATGTATGAAAGCGTAAGTGATTGTGATATCTCAACACTGTTGATTAACCAGCGATAATTTGTTATTATGATATTGTTGGGGTTTTCAATTTCTGGTGTTATTTCTATAGGAAATCCTGCACAGGATTGATTCAATTCAAAAATAGCTTCCGGCATTTGGTTAATGGATATTGTTGTGGTCGTATCGCTGGTGCATCCACCGTGACTTTCCATGCTAAACGATAATGTATGTGAGCCTGCTGAAGGGAACGTGTATGATATTTCAGGGTCTCTAAGTGTATCGGTTTCATCAAAAATCCAAGTATAGAATTTGATTGAATCGGGAATAGGCGTTATCGCTGTAAAAATTGATGGCTGATTAAAGCAAAGGTTCTCAGCGGTATAATCAAGCAATGGAGCAATACCGGAAACGGCAACCACAACCGTGTCATATCCATTGCATCCGTTTATATTTTCCACGATAACAGAGTAGGTTCCGCCTTCTGTTATGGTTATTGTAGGCGATGTTTCGTCATTGGGTTGCCATAAATAGGAGATAGCTTCCTCGAATCCTGTTTGCAAAGCAACTCTGTTTCCTGAGCAAAGAGCAGTATCATTTCCCAATGAAATTGTATTTCCAAATTCATCAACCATTACCTCAAAGGTAGTAGTTGTTGAGTATTCAAGGGTGTCTATGATTTGCACCGAGTATTGACCACTTTGGTTAAAAAAGATTGAATCAGATGTCTCCCCTGTTGACCATTTGTATTTATATTGCATTCCGAGACCAAAAGCGATTAAAACACTGTCGCCAACACATATCTGTTTATTTTCAATGGATGGGTTTGGATAATATACATTAATTGTATCCGTTTGTATGCGTCCAAATATATCATTGGCTTGTACATAATATTTCCCAGTTTTATTTACAAAAACAGTTGAGGATATCTCACCTGTTGACCAAATGATATTTCTGTAAGTATTTGGTATCGAAAGCTCTGTTGGGTAGAACCCATAGTCCACAACAATGTCGTTTCCTAATTCCAAGGGCTCTGAATACTTATTCATTAAATAGTTTTCAACTTGCTTTCTTTCTTCTTCGGATAGTAACGTGTTGTACATGATAATTTCGGCAATGTCACCATCTAGAAAATAAGCGTTGTTTGGGTATGGTGGAACGCCTCCTGTAGTATTGTTGTACGCCCCAATTATAAAATTGTAAGGTGTTTGAAAACTGTGAGTAGCATTAATTGAAACACTGTTTTTAAATGAACCATTAATATGGAGAATATTATCAGCCGACACTCTATCATTAGTAACCGAGTAAAGTAAAAATGTATCTGAAGGAACAGAGAAATCAATAGACCGAATAATGTTATCTTGATAAAAGAGCTGGTTTGTTCTAATTCCCCATTTTGACTCTTGTGATATTGCAATACTTTTCGAAATTATGTAGCCGGTAGAAGATGCGTTTGGTTTTGCTACAATGAATATAGAGTTAGAGTTAGTTCCTAGATTTAAAATATCGCCACCATCGAGATATGTTGAAGTTCCATTGAAACGTACAATAGGTTTTCCATTAATGGTGTTTTCTGCGATTACGGGTCTATTATTTGGGTTGTTTTGTATAATTGCGTGTTGGTTTGGACTTAAATCATTCCATTGAGTTATTTTTTCCTCCTCGAGGGTCACGTGGGCTGCATCGAGCCATAATTGAAGTCCTTCTATTTGGTTGGGGGCAAAGAGCTGAAAAGTTCGTATTTCAGAAGTTACACTATCGTTGCAAAGTGTATATCCTTTTACGCGCCAGTAGCTGATTGTTGTAGGTTCAATTTCGATTGTAATTTGGCTCGCGGTTGTGGTTCTCTCTTGTATTATGGTTTCAAATTGATCATCAGTAGCAATTTCCAGTTTATATTGTGTAAAGGTTGTGTCGTTTTGATAACTCCACTCAAACGTAATTTCCGACGATACTGAGTTATATTCGGTAGGCGGGTTTTGCAACTCCAACGTATATTCCGGTATAATGGGTTCAACTACTTCAATGTAGGTAGTATCGATGTTGCTGCATCCGTTTAGGCCGATGCCAGATACTCGGATGGATTGTTCTCCTAATGTTGAGAACGTATATGTTTGTTCTTGTCCTGTGAGGGTAGTGTTATTAAAATACCAGAACCATTGGTCAATTTCTCCTTCAACATTTGAAGTTGTCAAAATTGAGGGTTTTCCTTGGCAAATAGTGGTTGGTGTTGTAATTGTAAAACCGGGAATGGTATCGATGGTTATTTGTATTGAATCGGTGTGGGAGCATCCTACTTCGGTTTCTGCCGTAAGCGTGAGCCATGCCTCTCCAATGGTTGAGAGCGTAAATTGTGGATTGTCGATTACTTGGTTTCCGTGATTTGTTAAACTCCATGTTTTTAATGTAATTTCCGAACTATCCGGGGTGTATGTGTTGTCTGTAATTTGTAGGGTATCGTTCAGACAGTGCCCTTCTGCTGTAAATTCAATAATAGGAGCAATGCCATTTATATTTACATCAATGGAATCGATTACACTACATTGATTTTGTGAGGTTACGGTTACGTAGTAGCGTCCCGTCTCTGTAACGGTGATGTTGTTGCCGGTGCTGTCGGTGTTCCAAAGGTAGCTGTAGTCCCATGTTTCGGGCACATCAATGGCTATTGTATTACCTGAACAGAGGGTGGTGTCGTTGACTGCAAAAGCAATGTTGTTAGCAGAGGAGTCAAATTGTACTGTAATGGTTTTCGATGTTTTAGAACATCCCAAGCTATCGGTTACAATAACCCAAACGTCAGATGGTTGAGATATCGTAATGGTTTCGTTCATGGAGCTTGTTGACCAAAAGTATTGATAATTGGCGCCAAGTCCAGTATTTAGTAGAGCCGATGTTCCAGCGCATAGAACGGTGTCGCTAAGCTCAATTTCGGGGTACAAAACCATAATGGTGTCGGCGGATATGTAGTTGTATTGATCGGTAACGGTTACATGATATTCTCCAGGTTGTGTTATTTCAATGGTGGGCGTGGTTTCGTTGGTTGACCACAGGTAGGAGGCGTAAATATTCCCGGCATCGAGGGTTACACCACAAAATCCGTATTCAACGGCAATATCTTCGCCCAGATTAACGGCGGGGTCGCACGATATGGTTGGACATTGAACATAGACGGAATCGGTGGTGGAAAATCCATCGACATCGGTTGCCGTTACATAGTAGGTTCCTGTTTCATTGACATTGATGGCTGAAGTTGTTTCGTTGGTTGACCAGGCATATTCAGTAAAATGATCGGCATGAGCCGAGAGCGTTACATCGCAGGTGCCACAGGGAACGATGATATCATCACCAAGATCTACTTCGGGATAACAAGAGACCGATGGACACTGAATAAACAGAGTATCAATCGATGTAAAACCAAAAATATCGGTAACGCTAACCCAATAGTTTCCGGTTTGTGAAACGGTAATTTGAGAAGTTGTTTCACCGGTTGACCATAGATATTGGTTATAATAATCAGGAGCTTCGAGCAGTACATTGCAAGAACCGCACGAGAGCAACTGATCGGAGCCCAGATTTATGGGAGGGAAATATTTATATCGTAAATAGTTTTCTGCTTCGGAGCGCTCTGTTTTTGAGAGTTTGGTATTATAGATTAACAGATCGGTCAAATAACCGTTAAAATACTGCGTATTCAGAGCATTGGTACGGCTTCCTAATAGATTGATCTTTAGATCGCTCAACAGAGAGTATGCTCCGTAATCAATTTCATAGCCATTAATAAAAATCGTATCGTTTTGGATGACAATTAGTTGCCAATCAGTGCTGTTGTTGTTTCCACGTAGAGTATTATTCCCATCAAAGAGCCCAACACCTTGAACCAGTGTTCCTCCTGCAAAAACGCCTCCATCCGAAGTGGTTGGGGTTCCTCCTGAAAGCAGATAGTGTACCGGAAGGTCGAATAGCTCCGGTTTCATTACCGCAATGATGGTGTAGTTGTCCTCGGTAAGTTCAATTTGGTTGATATCCAGATAGTTTGCCGCATTGTTATGAGCGAATTGCACTGCTGGTTTGTTATTCAAAACGTTATCGACCAAGAGGGGTTTTTGGTTATCTTCGGTTTGTGTTGCATCAAATCCATTTTCTGTCCCATCGCTCCAACTGGATACTCTGTTTTCCATATCGGTCGATAGACCATCGCTTGCACTGTACGATGCCATTAGTCCCGGTTGAAGTTGAAGAATTCCGGTTGTAAAACGGCGTGTAGTTGAGGCAAAACTATTGTTGCAGTAATTTTTTGCGGTTACACGCCAAAAATATTGTTCAGCATTGAGTGATATCGTTAAGGAAGTTTCGAAAAGAGTAGAGTCGAGAACAAGGGTTTCGAACGTTTCGTCCAGAGATACTTCCAGTTGATAGAAGTGTGCGTATTGACTGCTGTTCCAACTGAAAGATATGCTAGTATTATTGGATAAAAAGTTATTGGCAGGAGCTATAAGGGTGAAGGGTTGCGGTTGATTCATTATATCGACAACCGTCAATAGGGTGTCGTGCATGTTGGAACATCCATAATTGTCGGTGACGGTTAGCGAAACAGAATATTGCAATATGTCTGAAAAAATATGGGAGGGATTTTGTTCCATGGATTCTTGGCTGTCTCCAAAATTCCAGTTCCAGTGTTCAAGGGTAGTTTCCTCAAGGGGCGTACTTTGGTCAAAAAAGAAGTACGCGTTATTGCTACAAGCGGTATCGGTTTCAAAAAAGGCTGTTGGGATTTCCCGTATGGTGTGTTCTTTAATTAACGAGTTATTACAACCTGATTCGGCATATACCTCTAAGGTGATCTGATATTCGCCTGCATTGGGATACACATATGTGGGATTGTGCATTTCGGATGAATCGCCATTACCGAAATACCATTTCTGTCCAACAATGGGATCCGAAGCATTGGCCGACGATTGGTTGGTTAGAATTACATCGGTAGCTTTACAAATCCCGGAAATATCAAAATCGACGGTGGGCGCAATGCCTTCAATATTCACATACATTGTATCTTCGGCAGAACATCCGTTGCTGTTTTGAACCACTACGGAGTAATTATCGGAGGTATAAACTGGAATAGATGTTTCGGTGCTACCCGTTGACCATTGCTGTTCCGTTATTTGTGGAAACCATGGATTTTCAAGCAATGAAATGGAGTTGCCAGAGCAGAAGGTTGTATCGTTTCCGAGTAAAAACTGGTTTTTAAAATTATCGAGCGTTACCTCAATGGTATCGGAGTATGCATAGTAGTTTTCATTGTCAATCACTTTTGCCCATACCTCTCCCTCATAATTTGATAAAAGAAGCGTGTCGCCCACAAAACCATTAAACCATTCAATGGTGTAGTTGGTGGTTGAATTAAAATCGCCAGTGTGGAATCGGTAGGTTTTATCGGGACATAAAGTAGAATTTTCGTACGTCAATGTTGGTACAGGAAAGCTCATTTCAACAGTGTCAGACGTTATTCTGTCGAAAATGTCAGTACCTTGAATCCAGTATCTGCCTGATTCTAAAATTTGAGTAGTGGATGTTGTTGAGCCTGTTGACCATAAGAGATTAGTGTGGGTTGAATTAACAATTAATTCGATTGGCTTAAAACCGTATTCAATTATGGAGTCATTTCCTAGGGTTATTGGTGGGGCGTATTTATTCATCAGATATATTTCGACATACTGACGTTCATTCTCCGTTAGATTTTGGTTGTAAATTATAATCTCTGCAATTACTCCTTTTAAATAACTAGCAGGGGGAGTATTTCCGCTTGAATTATTATAAGCTCCAATTAAAAAATTGTAACTGGAATTGAAGTTATGTGTAGCATTAATAGCTGTGCTTCCTGCAAGATTGGTGTTTAAGTGTAAGGAGTTTGTAGCTGATGTTCTATCATTTAATGCCGTTATTAAAGCATATGTGTCGGTTGGAAAAGTAAAAGACATATTACGCGGGGAGTTGTCTTGATAATGATATGATTCAGGTCTTATTCCCCATCTACCCGCAACAGACTGAAGAATGCCTTTTGCAATAAAATAACTGAGAGATGAATTTGTGTTTTTTGCAATAATAAAAAAAGTGTGACTATTCGTTTCCAAATCTAAAATATCACCCCCATCCAAATAATCGTTTACCCCGTCAAAAGTAACCACAGGTTTCCCTCCCAAACCATCGTCAACTTTTATGGGTCGGTTGGCGACTTCGGTTTGCTGAATTATATTATTATTGGAACTTAAATCGTACCAACGCGACACTTTCCCATCGATGATTTCAACGCTATCGGCCCGTAACCACAACTGTAGGTTTTCTGTGGGGATCTGAGCAAACAGATTTACCGCAAAAAAGAGCAGTCCTGAAAGGAGTAAAAAACGATATTTTGGGAGATAGGGATGTTGCATAAGAGATCCTGATTTATTAACCCATAAATATACGGCAAAATTCATGAATCGTTGGTAATGAATGGGTGTGTTTATCAAAAAGGGTGTGGGGTTGGTGGAAAATAATGGTTAATGTTCAATTGTTAATGGTTAATGAATGGTGGTTTATATGGTTCGGCGTTGTATCCTGTGGTTGGGATGTACCGGCGGAATGTATGGCATTTGTGTTATTGCAATTAATTGTATTTTTATGAAATATGTATAATTCCTCGTTATACCGAATATTTGGGATGTACCCGGTAGAGGCACGATGCTTCGTGTCTCTTTTTAAAAACGATACAACGTGGTTTTCAAAACGATGCAATGTGATTTTTCATCATGACACCACATGAATTTATATCACGGTACATCGTGGTTTATCCGAAATGCACCACATTTCATAATGTCAACGCGCAACGTTTCATAATGGCAACATGTAACATTGCATAATAAAAATGCACAACGGTGCATAATGGCGACGCGCAATATTGTATAATGGCAATGTGCGACGTTGCGTGAAAGGAGACGCAAAGCATTGCGTCTCTACCGGCGAAATGTATGGCATTGGGGTTATTGGAATGAATTGTGTTTTTATGGCGTATGCACAATTGGAATGTATTGCATCGGTGTTATTGGAATGAATTGTGTTTTTATGGGATGTGTATGGTTCGACGTTATATCGAATGGTTGGGATGTACCCCGCAAAATGTATTGCAACGGGGTTGTTGTGATGAATTGTATTTTTTATGGAATATGTATTATTCCACGTTATACCGAATGGTTGGGATGTATCCGGCGAAATGTATGGCATTTATGTTATTGGGATAATTTATGTTTTTTATGGCATTTGCACAATCGGAATGTATTGCATCGGTGTTATTGGAATGAATTGTATTTTTATGGAATATGTATTATTCCACGTTATACCGAATGGTTGGGATGTACCCGGTAGAGACACGATGCTTCGTGTCTCTTTTTGATGATGATACAACGTGTCTCTTTTTGATAACGATGCAACGTGAATTTTTCATCATGGCAACGCGCAACGTTTCATAATGGCAACATGTAACATTGCATAATAAAAATGCACAACGGTGCATAATGGCGACGCGCAATATTGTATAATGGCAACGCACAACGTTGCGTGAAAGGAGACGCAAAGCATTGCGTCTCTACCGGCGAAATGTATGGCATTTATGTTATTGGGATAATTTATGTTTTTTATGGCGGTTGCACAATCGGAATGT
>Ga0265295_1006470_pt1 | contig 14163 bp, 12 predicted proteins | sample Munlansysbiofilm_FD_192503 | JGI IMG/M metagenome (GOLD analysis project Ga0265295, IMG submission 192503) | Leachate microbial communities from a municipal landfill in Southern Ontario, Canada - Methane capture system biofilm | ecosystem: Engineered > Solid waste > Landfill > Unclassified ... | reverse complement strand
ACCGAGGACGAAAAATCGACCTCCAAGAGCGCCAAGAAGTGATCGCCCTGATCGACGAGAGCTGCACCGCTGGCGCACGCCTGGCCCAAGCCTGCAAGGTCCTTGAATTATCGCCCCGAACCGTGCAGCGCTGGCGACAGGGAGGCACGGTGAAGACCGATGGCCGCAAGGCGGCGGCGCAGGGTCGAGTGCCGGCGAACAAACTCGCAGAGGCGGAGCGGGCCGAGATTCTGACGACCGCCCATGCCCCACAGTTCGCCCATTTGCCCCCCAACCAGATCGTCCCGAAACTCGCCGACCAAGGCCGCTATCTGGCTTCGGAATCGAGCTTTTACAGGATCTTGCGCGAAGAGAAGCAACTGGCCCGTCGTGGTAAAGCCAAGGCGCCGACCCACTCTCGCCCCCCGGAATTGGTGGCCACGGGGTCCAATCAGCTCTGGAGCTGGGATAGTGTGCCGTAGAGGCACCAGTAAAAGTCTGCATGGATGCAGGCATTCACTGAGCCATAAGCTCAGTAAGAGATGGTGGTAGGCCCACCGGTGTCGGCTGTCGGAAGCGGGCTCCAAACCGGCCCAAGCTGCATGTATTAAGAGTGCGTGTAGTGAGCGTTGGGTGAAAAAGGCCGCATAAATGCGGTCAGGTGAGATATTGAGAGGCGAGTAAAACCGAACCCATGTTGACGTGTCGAGATCCATACATGACATCAAAATCGAGGGCGTGTCCCACCTTCGAGATAAGTCTGCGGGCGTATTCCGAATGCTGCGCAGGCGGTGTCCGGCATAAAGTGGGCGCGACTCCATATCAGGCTCTTACCGGGAACTACGGGAACCAGTCATCGTGATGTTCAAGGGAGAAAGCACAAGTGGCGACTACCACAAGGCTGAGAGTACCGATGCACGATACTGGGGCGGAGCTGCTCGTAGTAGTGATGAAGCGCCTGTAATGGGCGTGGAGCGAAGGGGCAGCGTCAAACAGCCGAGATGCCAGTCTCAACTGCACCCGCAGGAGGAAGGTCGGCATCAGGCAAAATCATTCGAGATCGAAAAGGGGTTAATTGTCGAAGCATACAACCGTGTTAAAGCGAACGCGGGGGCTGCAGGTATAGATCAGCAGTCTCTGGAAGATTTTGACCGAGATCTAAAGAACAATCTGTATAAACTCTGGAACCGAATGGCATCGGGCAGCTACATGCCGCCGCCGGTTCGTGCGGTTTCTATTCCGAAGAAAGCGGGTGGAACACGGACATTAGGCATACCAACGGTAGCAGATCGAATCGCTCAGATGGTGGTCAAACTCGAGTTTGAACCCAACATAGAACCTCACTTTCTCACGGACTCTTACGGCTATCGGCCGGGAAAATCGGCCCTTGATGCTATCGGTGTTACGAGAGAGAGGTGCTGGCGTTATGCCTGGGTGTTGGAGTTTGACATCCGTGGGCTATTTGACAACATTCCGCATGACCTGTTGCTGCGTGCCGTTGACAAGCACACATGGGTTCGGCTGTATATTCGTCGATGGTTGATTGCACCCATGGTGATGGAAGATGGACGGCTGAGGGAGAGAAGCAAGGGCACCCCGCAAGGTGGGGTAGTCAGTCCTGTACTGGCTAACCTGTTTCTTCACTACGCTTTCGATCGCTGGATGAGCCAGCACTTCCCCACCATTAAATGGTGCCGTTACGCGGATGACGGACTGCTGCACTGCAGCACAGAAAAGCAGGCACAGCATCTGTTAAGGACCTTGCGTGAACGGTTTGCCGCATGTGGGCTTGAGCTGCATCCGGAGAAAGCAAAGATTGTTTACTGTCAGGATCACCGTAGAAAAGGGGGACATGCGAACACCTCGTTTGACTTTTTGGGATACACTTTCTGTAAAAGAACCATCAAGGGTAAAGCCGGTGACTTGTTCATGGGTTTCTGCCCCGGGATCAGCAAGGCAGCCCTGAAGTCAATTGTTCAGAGGATAAAGGCATGGAATATAGGAAGGCGGACAGATCTGTCATTGGCAGAAATCGCCGGATTTATAAACCCCTACCTGAGAGGCTGGTGGAATTACTATGGGCGATATTACCGATCACTCCTGTATCGGATAGCACGCTATGTAAACCAACGGCTGGTTCGCTGGGCTATGCGTAAGTTCAAACATCTTCGAGGAAGGAAGATGAAGGCGGTTGCGGCATTTAATCAACTGACCAGCGTGCGACCAAAACTTTTTGCGCACTGGTCGAGAGGGATGTCGGGTGCGTTTGTTTGATGGGAGCGGTGTGAACTGAGAGGTTCACGCACCGTTCTGCGAGAGGCTGAGGGTGAGATTCCCTTGGTCTACTCTCCTCACCTACTTGGGCACCACGGTGAAGGGCCGGTATTTCTATCTCTACCTGATCATGGATCTGTTCAGCCGCAAGATCGTCGGCTGGGAGGTCTTCGCCGAGGAATCGGCCGAGCATGCGGAGACGGTTTTCCGTAAAGCGTATCTGCGCGAAGGGGTGGCCGGTCAGTTGCTGCGGCTGCATTCCGACAACGGTTCTCCGGTGAAGGGGGCGACCATGCTGGCCACCCTGCAGCGGCTCGGCGTCGTCCCGTCCTTCAGTCGCCCCTCGGTCAGCAACGACAACCCCTATTCCGAGGCGCTGTTCAAGACCGTGAAATATCATCCCAGCTTTCCGGAAAAGCCCTTCGACACCTTGGAACAAGCGCGTCAGTGGGTGGCTGGATTCGAGCAGTGGTACAACGAGCAGCATCGTCACAGCGCCCTGAAATTCGTCACCCCGGGCCAGCGCCACCGGGGCGAGGACCAGGAAATACTGCGCCAGAGAACGGCGCTCTATGAAACGGCTAAAGCCCGTCGCTCCGAACGCTGGTCAGGCAACTGCCGAAACTGGAGCCGACCCGCGGTGGTCATCCTGAACCTCAATAAGGCCTCCCAGGATCGACTGCTGCTCAAAGAAAACGTGGCATGAAAATGCGACAACTCCCTTGACAACGACCGATCCCGGCTGCCACCAACATGGTAGCCAAGATCGAGGCCAAGCTCAAGTTACTCTATGTTAAATCGCCTCCGCAGGGGGCGTTAGTCGCTAAACGAAAATTTGTGTCTCCTTGACTTCGTCACTTTGCCCGGCCATGCCCAGAATGCGGGTTTCGACGGTCTTGCCGTCGTAAGGGTAGGCGCCAGCCGGACAGTGGCGAGTACATTGTCGACAGAGGATGCAGGAATCGTCGATCACCGGGAAAGGATCGAGACGAATCGCCGCCACCGGGCAAACTTCCGCGCATTGCCCGCAACGGGTGCAGAGTTGTTCATTGGCCGCAACCGGCGGCTGCATCGCCTTGATCCCGGCGAGGCTCTTGGCGGCCGATTGTGCCCTTAGCTGGGGAGAGAGGTAGTCGAGTCGCTCGGCAGACAAAGGTTCCGCCCCGCCCCCCGCGATCTTGGCGAGCACCCTCTCCACCAGTTCTTCCATTTGCGCCAGATCCCCGGCGTCGGGGCGTCCCGCCGCCAGGGGGTTTGATGATTGCCAGAGGGAGGAATGCTCGGCCATTACCTTGGCGGCGCCAAGGACGGTAAATCCCCGCGTCGAAAGACCCCCAGCCATCTCCGGAAGGGCAAGGCCGCTGGTCACCGCCCCCCAGGTGACGAAGGGAACGGCGAATCCGCCAAGACGGGGCAAGGAGCCAACGAAATCTTCCAGCAGCGGCACGGCATGGTCACAATAGACGGGACTGCCGAGCCACAGACAATAGGGCTGGGTCTGCGCAGCGAAAGAAGCGGCGGCGTTCCGTAACCGCGCCAGATCAAGCAGAAGTGCGCTCTGACCGCGCCGCCGCAAGAAATCCCCAATCGCCTCGGCAACCTTCCGGGTCGTTCCCGCCGGAGAGAAATAGACGATACGATGTTCCATAGTCATGATCCTTTCTTTTCTTCGCCGGCTAAGACGCCCTACCCGGCCTAGCGCTAGTCGCTTGGCGGCTGGAGTTTCTCGGCGCTCTTGAGAAAAACCGCGAGAGCACCGTCGCCGCCGAACCGGCGTGGCGCCCTGCCCCACTCGGCAATCCGGGCACGCCCCTCGCCGTCCAGATAACGTTCGACGGCAACGCGCAACACCGGCTCTCCCTCGGACCGCAATCCCTTGCCGGTGACGATGAGCAGCGTCTTGCGCCCATGATAAGCGGCGTTGTCAAGAAAATGGCGTACCCGCTCCAGAGCCTCTTCTCGACTCAGGCCGTGCAGATCAAGGGTCGCCTCGGGTAGCAGTTTGCCCCGGGCGAGGAGTTTCAACCGCCGCGGCGCGGCCGGGGAAACCTCTTCATCCGCTTCGGGAAATTGATCGTTGAAGACCGTATCCAGCCGACCGAGAGCGGCGACGAAAAGTTCCGCGTCGCCGACCGGCACCGAGGACGGTTCCTCGACCGAGGGAGCGACCGGCCGCGGCACGGCACTCTCCCCCCCGGCATTCAACGTGCGCACCCCGATCCGCGCCATCTCCTCGGCGAAGGCGACCGGCTCGTCCTGCGCGAGCGGGCGCGCCGGGGGGATCCCCTTCGCCGGATGGAACGGTTCGGGCGTGGAAACGCAAAACCCCTTCAAGTCCTTGAAGGGGTTATTGCTCATCTGCGAAGATTTCTTCTGCTTGCGCTCTTTTTCTTTCACGTCTAGCGCCTCTGGATCTTGCGTCGTCCCTGCATGGCCTTGGTCTGCTGCTTGATGAGGGTACCTTGGCTTTCCAGATGAAACTGGTACCAGAGGTCGCCGAATTCCTGCATCTTCATTTTCTTGCCGACCCTGAGCAGTTCGAGATTTTCCTGAAGGGTATCGTTACCGCCGGTCTTTTTGATCCCCTTTTCCATGACCTCGATGGCCTTGTCTTTCTGCCCGATCTTCTCCAGGCAGTAGGCGTAAAGATTCCAGATCATCGGCTCTTTGCGGTTGGCGGCGGTCGCCCGATCGAAGGTGTCCCGCATCTTCTCGAGATTGTTGCGCTTCATGTAGCAAATGGCGAGCATCCCCATGGCCACCCAGTGCCGGACGAAGCCCTTTTGCAGATAATCGAAGGCCTCGTTGAAATCGCGTTTGAGGTAGAGGACGGTGCCGATCTGGGCGTTGAGCTGACCCTTGATGTAGAACTGCCACTTGGCGTATTTGAAGCCGTCTTGCAGCACCCTGACCGCCTTTTCCGCCCGTCTGGCCTGAAGATCGCGCTGGGCGGTCTCCATCAAGGCGCCAATCTTCTTCATGACGAAGCGGGTGAGCAGGAAATAGAGCAGGAAAAAGATCACGATCGCGGCGGTGCCGGCGATCCAAGGTTCGACGCCGGCGAGCAGGGTCAGTCCTACATGCACCAGGACGGAAGCGAGCAGGGAAAGGGCGAGATTAAGCATTCTTCGGAGAGTCCTTTCGGGAGGCGTTGGCTTGCGCTGTCAAAGCCTGCGAAGTGTAGCAATCCGCCCCACAAAAGTCAAAGAGATATCCCGCGCGGCACACTTCAGCGAGGCCGGCGGAAAGCTTGGGGCAGAAGTCAGCGCTCAAGTAAAGGAAAGGCGGGACGACTTCACCAGAGGGTTCCCCCCGGATTGAAGAGAACAAAGGCGAGTTCGGGATCAGCTGCGATTGCCATCGCGTACCAAGAGGGTCAGCTTGTCGCCCGGGCGCAGAATGTGATTCTTCGCCAGCCGGTTCCAGTTCTGGATCTGTTCCGTCGCCACCGCGAATTTGCGACCGATGGCCGAAAGGGTATCCCCGGACTTGACCCGGTAGACGATCTTGCGCTCACCCTTGGCAGCGGCCATCTTTTTTCCGGCGACGGCCTTGACCTTAGCCACCTTGAGAGTTTGGCCGGGACGCAAGGTACCCTTGGCGGTCAGACCGTTCCAGGCCCGCAAATCCTTTGCGCTGGCGCCGAAGCGCCGGGAGATCGCCCACAGGGTATCGCCCTTGCGCACCTTGTAGGTCTTGCTCACCGTCGACGTCGAAGCCCGCGAAGACGCCGCCTTTGCCTCGGCGAGCCGCGCCATGTCGGGGGACAAGGGCAGCAGCAGTTCCTCGCCAATCGGGAGCGTGCGGAAATTTTCAAGGCGGTTGAGAGCGATCAGATCGTTTGGCCGCAGATTATAACGGCGGGCAATTTTGGCCAGGGTTTCTCCCTTGGTGACCCGATGCCGATGAAAGCCGGCACGCTGTTTCGAAGGGATATTCGCGTAAAGCTTTTCGAAGCGAGACTTGTGGCCGGCGGGGATGCGCAAGGCGTAATCCCGGACAAAGGGAGGGGTACACCAGCATTTGAGCTCGGGATTCAGCGCACGAAGTTCCTCAAGGGAAACCTCGCAGAGCCGGGCCGCGAGTTCCAGATCGGTAGCTTCGGGGAGACGCACCACATCAAAAACATAGGGCGCAGCCGGAGGAATATCGGTGAAACCGTAAGCAGCGGGATCGCGGACGATAGTCAGCACCGCCAGCAGCTTGGGGACATAATTCCGGGTTTCGTCCCGCAGAGACGAATTGTCGCAGAGTTCCCAGAAATCCTCGGCGCCGTTCTCTTCCATGGCCCGGGAAATCCGCCCGCCGCCGGCGTTATAGGCAGCCACGGCCAGATGCCAATCGCCGTCGAAACGATCGTAAAGTTCACTGAGAAAACGGGCCGCGGCCCGGGTCGACTTCTCGAAATCGCGGCGCTCATCCCGCCACTCGTCATTGCTCAAACCGTAAATCTCGGCGGTACTTGGAATGAACTGCCAAGGGCCGGCGGCGTGGGCATGGCTGTAGGCGTGAGGATTGAATCCCGACTCGACCAAAGCGAGGTAGGAAAGATCCTGCGGCAGTCCTCTCTCAGCGAAGATCCGGCGCATGAAGGGGATGTAGCGCTCGGCCCGGTGCAGCAGGCGGGCGAAAATCTCCCGTCCCTCCCCGGTGTAATAGTCGATATAGGAACGCACCTGCTCGTTATCGACCATGGGAAAATCGAAAATCAGCTCATCCTTGAGCAGAGTCAATCCTTCGTATCCCTTCCGGGGGGAAGCCGCGTCGGCCAGATGCAGATGTTCGAGAACATCTTCCATCTTCTCTGGAGAAGGTTCTTGGGCGGCGGTCGTCCGGGATTCGACCAGCACCGAATAGTTGGGGCGCCCGGGTACCTTGCGCGGCGGTTGGACCAGGACGGTCGTTCCGGGTACGGATTCTACGGTCGACGGAGCGGGCAAGAGGGCTTGTGGTTCTTGGGGGGCGGGCAAACAGCCAGACAGGATCATCAGCAAAGAAAGTAGCGGTATCCATTTCATCGGTTGGTCTCCTCGAAGAGCACGATCCCGGTTCAAGCCGGAACCGCGCTGCTTCAATCGGCGTCAGGCCAGAAACGGCGCTGCAATTCGGCGAGCAATCCGGCGAAGGAGCTCCGGTCACGGGCGCTGACCGGCACGGCGTCGAAACGCCGACACAGGGGAGGGACTTCCTCCGGCGGTACCAGATCGATCTTGTTGAAGACCAGCAGCCGGGGAATCCGATCCAGTTTGAGATTGTCGAGAATCCGCTCTACCGCCTGGATATGCTCCTCGAATCGGGGGTTGGAAAGATCGACCACATGCAGCAGCAGATCGGCATCCTCCAGTTCCTCCAAGGTAGCTTTGAAGGCGCCAAGCAGGCTTTTCGGCAGCTTGCGGATGAAACCGACCGTGTCGGTGATGATCACTTCCCGTTCCATGGGGAAGCGCAGTCGGCGGGTGGAGGTATCGAGGGTGGCGAAGAGCAGATCTTCGGTAAAGACTTGACTCTGAGTGAGGGCGTTAAGCAGGGTCGATTTACCGGCGTTGGTGTAGCCGACGATGGAGACGATGGGCACCTCGGCGCGGATGCGCCGCTGGCGGCGCTGCAAGCGCCCCCGGGCAAGGTCGGCGAGCTGTTTTTCCAACCGGGCGATGCGCTCGCGGATGCGCCGACGGTCGATCTCCAGCTTAGTCTCACCGGGGCCGCGCCCGCCGATTCCCCCCATCAGCCGGGACATGGCCGTTCCCCGGCCGATCAACCGGGGCATGATGTACTTCAGTTGAGCCAGTTCCACCTGCACCTTGCCGTCCAGGGTGTGGGCGCGGCGAGCGAAGATGTCGAGAATCAGCTGGCTGCGGTCGATGACCTTGATTTCGGTGATTGCCGAAATGGAGCGCACCTGCACCGGCGACAGATCCTGGTCGAAGATCAGCACCGTCGCCCGCTGCTGTAGGGCGCGGATGATGACCTCCTTGACCTTACCCTCCCCCATCAGATACTTGGGATTGAGTTGGCGGGGACGCTGAATGACCCGATCGAGGACCACCACGTCGGCGGTGCGGGCCAGTTCGGCCAGCTCGTCGAGAGAATCTTCCGTCTCCTGACGGGAAGCCAAGCTGACGGAGATAAGAATCGCCCGTTCTCGGCCGTCGGAAAGATCGATGGCATCGTCGACCTTGCGTTCGAGTTCGGCTTCGAGGGCGCGGGTGAAGGCGGCGAAATCCAGATCGAGATCGTAAATCGAGGGGACACTCAGCACCTCGACGCTCTCGCCACCGGGAACCGGCGGCAGCACATGGGCGTAGTCGACCCTGCCGGGCAGACCGTCCCCGCCCACGGCCAGCGCCACCATGAGATCGAGACGAAGCAGGGCGAGGTCGGTGAGGTCGTCCTGGGAGAGGGGTTCCCCCTTGATGTGGGTGTGGATACAGCGCAATCCGCGCAGACCGCCGCGACCGAGGCCGTAGCCGGAAAGATCGGGGATGACAATTTCCCGATCGTCGCCGACAATGACGTATTTGATTTCCCCCTGGCGGTCGACGATCACCCCGATCTGCCGACGCAGTTCATGGGCACGTTCCGTCAGGTAACGGGCGAGTTCGACGGAAATCACCTGATCGACGGGAATCCGCCGCCGCTCAATGCGCTCCAGGGCCTGAATCTGGCTCGCCTTGAGGCCGGAGAGATGGCCGTGAATCACCGTTCGCCTCGAAACGGGAAAAGCAGAGAGGCAACCTCGAAAAAGGGGCCTTGAAGGCCCCTTGCTCGCAGGATGTCAAGGGGGGGGGTCATGCGCCGGTAACGCTGAATCCGGAGTCGACGTAGTGAATTTCGCCGGTCACCCCACTGGAGAGATCCGAGAGAAGATAAACGCTGGACTTGCCCACTTCTTCTTGGGTGACGCAGCGTTTGAGGGGAGCGCGGTCATCCATGAGCTTGAGTTTTTCGCGAAAGTTGGCGATGCCGGAGGCGGCCAGGGTCTTGATCGGGCCGGCGGAGATGGCGTTGACGCGGATATTCTTCTCACCCAGTTCCACCGCCAGGTAGCGCACCGAAGCTTCGAGGGCGGCCTTGGCCACACCCATAACATTGTAGTTGGGGATGGTGCGCACCGCACCGAGATAGGTCAGGGTGAGAATGCTCCCCCCCCCGGACATGAGCGGCACGGCATAGCGGGTGACCGCCAGCAGGGAATAGGCGCTGATGTCGAGGGCCAACTGGAAGCCGGCGCGGCTGGTCTGGCTGAAGCTGTGCTTAAGATCCTCGCGATTGGCGAAGGCTACGGCATGCACGACAAAATCGACGGTGCCCCACTCCTTGCGCAAAGTTTCGAAAACCCCCTCGATCTCGGCGTCGCTGCCAACGTCGCAGGGAAGGATCAACGTGGCGCCAAGGCTTTCCGCCAGAGGGCGAACCCGCTTTTCCAGGGCTTCGTTGAGATAGGTGAACGCCAAGGTGGCACCTTGCGCCTTGAGCTGCTGCGCGATTCCCCAGGCGATACTCATGTCGTTCGCCACACCAAAGACGATGCCGCGTTTGCCTTCCATCAAACCCATATATGCAATCTCCTTCGTGATCTTCCTCGTTCAGAGGCATTTCTTTAACAGATCATGGTCGATAAAGCAAGCCCTTTGCCGCACCTCTCCACCCTGCGCGCGGGCATGGATTAACCAATTGCCCCGATTGACCGTTGACAAAGCCATGAAGAACAACGGACAATTCCACCGTTTTTTGTCCGGAGGAATCCCCCATGACCCTCTCCACTATTTTCGGCATCGCTCTGGCTCTGGCCATGGATGCCTTTGCCGTGTCCCTGGCCGCCGGCGTGACCTTAGAGCGCATCACCGGCCGCCACCTCTTCCGCTTCGGCTTTCACTTCGGGCTGTTTCAGGGAATGATGCCGGTCATCGGCTGGCTGGCGGGGGTCAGCGTCCATCGCTGGATCGCCGACTACGACCACTGGATCGCCTTCGGCCTGCTTGCTTTCGTGGGCATCAAGATGATCCACGAAGCCCTCGAAAAAGAGGACCAGGCCGCCGAGGCGAACGATCCGACCCGCGGCCTGACGCTGGTCATGCTCGCTATCGCCACCAGCATCGACGCCTTGGCGGTCGGGCTCTCCCTGGGCATGCTCGGGGTCAGCGTCTGGCTGCCGGCGGCTGTCATCGGTCTGGTCTGCGCCATCCTCACCGTTGCCGGCATGCTCTTGGGCGGGCGTGTCGGCCGCATGTGGGGGAAACGGGTAGAGATCTTCGGCGGCCTCGTCCTCTGTTCCATCGGCCTGAAAATCCTCCTCGAACACACCCTGGGTCAATAAACCTAAAAACGGCGGTTAATCGTTGAAAAATGTTGTAACCTGCTGACCTTGATTCGAAATTTCCTATTGGAGGTTTCACCAAATGGGTGAACGCGATTTGCAGGTGATTCCCGAGCCGTCCCGGGTTGCCGTCGAGACTTTTGCCGGTCGCATTCATGTCGAATGGGATCCCGACGCGGCGGTCACTCCCATGGGGCAGCTCCCCTTTTTCATCGAGTTTCTGAAAGTCAGTGGCCTGTTCGAAGCGTTGCTCGCCGACTGTCCGCTTCGCTACGCCTCACCCAATGCTCCCAAGGTTCGCGATGTCCTCGGAACCCTGCTTCTGTCGAGTCTGGCCGGGCACAAACGCTATGCCCACATGACCAATATCCGCAGTGACGGCGTCAACCCGGAGCTACTCGGCATGACCGCCGTCGCCTCCGAGGATTCCGTGCGTCGTGGTCTTGCTGCGTTTGACGAAACCGAGGCGCTCGACTGGCTGGACCGGCACTTGGGACACATCACTCATCCCATCCTGGCGCTGGGCGCCTGGATTCTGGATACGGACAATACGGTCAAACCCCTTTACGGCAGGCAGGAAGGGGCCGTGAAGAGCTACAACCCCAAGAAGCCGGGGCGGCCATCCCACGCTTACCACAGCTACTTCATGGGCAACACCCGTCTAGCCTTCGGCGTCGACGTCGAGCCCGGCGACCGTCATACCGGCAAGCATGTGGCCGTCGGCCTGTGGAGGCGGCTCGACCGGCTTCCCCGCGAACTGTGGCCGCGCTTCATTCGTGGGGATGTCTCCTTCGGCAACGAAGCGGTTATGTTCGAAGCCGAGACGCGTCAGCTCGATTACCTGACCAAGCTGCGGCTAACCGCCAACGTCAAAAAACTCATCCATCGCCTGATCGCCAGAGGGGTCTGGGTGGACGCCGGCCAGGGGTTCAAGGGATGCGAGGGCACCCTTCAACTCACCGGCTGGAGCCGCTCTCGCCGGGTGATTGTGCTAAAACGCCCGATTCAAGGCGAACTTCTGCTCACGGACGGCCAGTTGAATCTGGCGTTTATCGACACCGAGGACGGGATTCGCAAGTACGAATACCAAGTCTTGGTGACCTCCTTGACCGACGAAATCCTGACCATCGCCCAGCTTTATCGGGATCGTGGCGATTGCGAGAACTGCTTCGATGAACTGAAAAATCATTGGGGGTGGGGCGGTTTCACCACCCAGGATATTAAGCGATGCCGCATCAGCAGCCGTTTTATCGCCCTGGTCTACAACTGGTGGTCGCTCTTCGCGCGCCTGGTTCATCCCGACAAACACCACGAAGCGATCACCAGCCGCCCACTAATGCTCCAAGCCGTCGCCAAGCAAACCAGCCATGCCGGTCAGAAGACCGTGACCATTACCAGTACCCATGCCAAAGCCTACCTCGTACAGGCCGCAATGCGAGAGCTGACGGCCTTTTTCAAGGACCTGGCCCGAACTGCGGAGCAGTTGGGTCTGAAGGAGCGGATCAAACTGATCGCGAAACACGCGTACCGAAAGCTACTCGCGTCCGCACCGATCTTACCGTCGCTAAAGTGCCTTCCAGCACCAGGATAAAATCAACCAACCGCCGTTTTTAGGATAAATTTCCGGCATATAACAACAATAGAGCATGACGTGCCGATATCGGTGACTTCCGACGCCTCTTTTCGCGCTTGTGCTCCCCCTGCTTCTGTCCGAGCTCCCCGGAAACCTCTTGGCGGAGGCGGCCCCGAAGCAGCACAAGGTCATAATATCGGACAACGAGGCCTTGAATTTCGTCCGCACCCATCCTGGGGGGACTCTCTGCCAGCACTCCGACAGTTTTTTGCGGCATCCCGGGAATGTCCCCAGACAACTTTCCCAACAGTTCCCGATCATTCTCGAAGGGATTCCCGCAGCCAATGGCTAGCGTAATTGCGCACCCGCAGGGCCACAACACCCGAGTCATCTTCAGTCGGCCACTGGCCAAACCGGAGACGATCTTTGCTTGATCGCCCCCGGTTTATCCAGTAAAGTTGGGCTTTGAATTTTTATGAAGGAGAGTGGCGATGGGACGAATGATGACCAAGAGGGTCTTGTTGGCTTGGGGGATGGGATTGTGCCTCGTGCTGACGGGATGTCAGACCGCCTATTTTTCGGCGATGGAAAAAATGGGGTATCACAAACGGGATATTCTCGTCAGCCGGGTTGAAGAGGCGCGAACCGCGCAGCAGGAGGCGAAGGAACAGTTTCAGACGGCGTTGGAAAAATTCACCGAACTGACCGGGTTCAAAGGCGGAGCGCTGCAGGAAAAATACGACAAGCTCAACGGCGAATACGAAAACAGTAAAGCCCGGGCCGAAGCGGTACGCAACCGTATCGCTGCCGTCGAAGATGTGGCCGAAGCCCTCTTCGCCGAGTGGAAAAGGGAAATCGGCCAGTACAGCAACGCTGGTCTGCGTCAATCCAGTCAACGTAAACTCGATGAAACCCGGCAACATTACAACCGCCTGATCGCTGCCATGAAAAAGGCCGAAAGCAAAATCCCGCCGGTACTGACCGCCTTTAACGATCAGGTCCTCTACCTTAAGCACAATCTCAATGCCCAGGCCATCGCCGCCTTGCGCGACGAACTGGCCACCGTCGAAACGGACATCGGTGCCCTGATCCGTGACATGGAATCCTCCATCCGCGAAGCCGACAGCTTCCTCACCGCCATGGCCCGCGAATAGCGCCGCGACTGAGGCAAGAGTCTTCACCGCAGCATAAATAACAAACCCCACTTTTTCGTAAAGTGGGGTTTGTTGACCGTTATTGGGAACCACCGAATGGCGGTTTTTCCTTTTCTCTACCAAATGGGAATCAGGGGCTCAAAGGCTCCCGACACAGTTCTTCCTTGCGCCGGCAATCTTCTTCAGAAACACCAAATTGAGTGAAGGAAAGATCCGCTTCCCTGGACATCAGTAATGCCGGGAATGTGGACCAGGGGGGGATGGAACCGTTCCTGCTGAGGTTCGACAGCGACGCCATCGGAAACCACCCCCCGGCTGAAAAAAACGATGCCGGCAACGAGAGGCAGGGCAACATTGGAAAGAAAATGGGAGAAAAGCCCTTGCCTCCTCCCCCAGATTTTCTTCATCGCGGTTAGTCGGAAAAATTCCTTTTCAGCCATGACCCGCCAGAGTGAAACCCCGACAATATAGAAAGCAAAAGCCCCTAAGGCGAAATATCGATTGAACACTTCGGCAGTGGGAAAATCCATGGCATCCCCCCTCGAAAGAGCGAACAAGCCAATCAGCTGATTTATGGAAGAATTATAATCCCCCTCGACAAGGCCTGGCCAGTCTGTTTATAAACTATTTGATCTGGTAATCGAGTAGGGTGAGGCGAGCAGATCAAGCTCGCCTCATCCCTCTCACAGAACCGTACGTACGGGCCTCGTATACGGCTCCTGTCCATTCTTCCCCTCAATACATCTGAGGCAGGTACCCGGTTTGCACTGAACTCATCTCAAAAAGACCCAATTCCTGTAGGTACATGTTGGGAATGGCGTAATGGGCCAGATTGCCGGCAGAGTTTCGCCAGGAACTCATTTTTA